>MDTC01132996.1_pt1 | contig 13565 bp, 14 predicted proteins | sample 811181 | NCBI WGS metagenome assembly MDTC01 (sample SAMN05326644, study PRJNA326480) | marine metagenome | isolation source: seawater | place: Pacific Ocean: North | collected 2011
CGACCACCTCGGAGCCCTCGGGCATGCGGAGGTCGACCGCATGGATCGACGAGCCGTTGTGGCTGAAGTTGCCGTGGTGGCCCTGGCTGACCTCGGCGTCGGTCCCCGCGGGCACCGGCAGCCACGCCCAGCTCGCGTCGACCGCGATGCACTCGGTCCCGCGCAGGATGGTGCCTTCTCCGCAGAGGATGGGCGGTTCCTCCACCTCGCACGCATCCCCGACCCGGACCGTGCCCGGCCCGCACATCAGCGCGTCGACCGCCTCCCCGACGCACTCTCCGTCGACTTCGGTCGTGCCGGTCCCACAAGTGAGCTTGCCGCAGCCGGCCACCGTCGCGGCGAGCAGGGGCAGCAGGAGCAGCGCGCGCATCCGACCTCCACCAACGGAGGGTAGCGCCCTACTCGGGGATCGGCTCGAACGCGGAGCCCAGCTGGACGTGGGATCCGGTGTTGAACCCGTCGAACCACTGCACGTCCGCCGAGGTCTCGTCGATGAGGATCAGGGTCGTCACCTCACCGCTGTGGCCTGCGTCCTCCGCAGCCGCCACCCACTCCGCCGCACCCTCGGTGGTCGTCTGGTAGAACGCGCGGTCCGAGAAGCCCGCCTGAAAGCGTCCCTCGATGATCGGGCCGGTGACCGTGTCGGGCGCGTCCTCGCCCACATGGACCGTCACCTCGACCGGCGCGTGCACCGACGGCACGCAGGGCGCCTCCTGGATGAACACCGACTCGCTCCGCCAGCCGATCCGCTTGCGGCTGGTCTCCTCCACGTCGAAGAACAGCGGCGGATCGGAGCCCCTCACCACGTCGAGGGTGACCGGACCGGCGTCCGGGCGCAGCTCGGAGATCAGCCGCAGGTTCAGGCCGTCGAGATCGTCCCGGGTCCCATCCGCCAGCTCGGCCGGGCTGGAGAGGTCTCCGATGGCGTCGTCCCAGCCGATCTCCTCGGCGGGCAGGACCTCGCACTGGTAGCTGGTCTGACATCCGGCGAGCAGCAGGCTCGTCGCCACGAAGATCCGCATCTCCCCTCCCACCTGGCGAGTCGCCAGGGTTGCTCCATGAACTCAGAACGTCTCGAAGGCCGTGCCGATGGGCTCGCCCTCGGGCGGGGCGCCGTGGAACCAGGTCACCTCGAGGCTCACGGCATCGAGGCGGACGTCCGTGATCACCCCCCCCGCGCCGCCCTGGGCCGCGAGCGCCTGCCCCCAGGCCGGATCGCCGTCCTCGACGGAGGCCTCGAACAGCGGTCCGGCGTGGACCTCGAAGTCGCGATCGTCGACCTCGTCCCCCTGGATGAACTCCCCGTCGACAGCGACGGCCTCACCGCCAGCCTCGGTCACGGACACCCGCACCGGCGCGGAGACCCGCGGCGCGCACCAGCGCAGGGAGAACCCCATGTCGTTGCCCGTCACCCACTCGAGCTTGGTGCCCCGGACCGCGTCGACGAACGTGGGCACGCCATCGCCGACCTCGATGGACGCCGTCACCGGGCCCGCCTCCGGGCGCAGGTCCGAGATCACCTCGGCCTGCAGCCCATCGAGGGACGCCTGCATGTCGGCGACGAGATCGGCCGGGGCGAGCAGGCCGGCCCGCTCGTCGTCCCAGCCGATCTCCTCGGCGGGGGAGAGCTTGCACGTGGCCCTGCGCTCGCAGGCGGTTCCTGCCACGACGATCGCGAGCAGGACGGACAGGTTGTGGAGGTGCATGGGGGCTCCTTCGGTCAACTGGGTGTCAACCGAGGGCGCATCCTTCACCTCGCGACGTTCCAGGCTCGGATGACCTCCAGAAAGTGAGGTCCATACTGCTCTACGCGCCGGGGGCCCATGCCGTGCACGGTCTGCATGGCCTTGCGGGTCGTGGGTCGCAGCCGCGCCATGTCCTCCAGGGTGCGGTTGGGCGCGATCACGTAGGCAGGCACGTCATCGGCCTGGGACAGGGTCCGCCGCACGTCGCGCAGCTGCTCCAGAAGGTCCTCCTCGACCGCGTCCGCGCCGGGCTCCCGGGTGGTGGAGAGCTTGCGCGCGTGGGGGAAGACGATCCGGAAGTCGTCCGCCTGCTTGCGCATGACCTCCCAGCCGCGCTCGGTGAGGTGGATCTCCTTGTAGGTGCGCTCCTTGCCCTTGATCTCGCGGGTGACGAAGCGCTCCTCCAGGGCTTCCGCGGCGACCAGCGCGGCGATCAGGTCCGCGACCTCGCCCGTGGTCCACGCTCGCCCGGGCGCCCGCCGCCCGTCGTTGCCCCGCGGCCCGAGCAGGCCGTAGGTGCTGGTCTGGTCGAAGCCCCACTGCAGGACCTTCGCGTCCCGGCTCCCGGTCGCGGTCCGCGCGATGAGATCGATGCTCCATCCTTGCTTTCCGACATGCTGATCCATGCGGGCCACCGTCGCGAGCAGCATGCGACAGACCTCCTCCTCCGCCGGCGAGGGCGGGCGCGGTCCCTCGATGGCCACGCCCTCCCGGCAGCGATCGCAGGTGCCGCAGCTCTCCCAGGGCGCCTGCTCGCCGAAGTACTCGATGATGTAGCGCCGCCGGCAGCCCGCCCCGGTGTAGGCGATCATCTTGTCGAGCTTGGCGTACTCCTGGGAACGGCGCTCGCGAAGTGCGTTCTCGTCCAGGGTCAGCGGCTCGCCCGGGCGCAGGAGCTCCACGCCACCGCGGCGATCGGCCGGGCGGAAGATGAGGTAGCCCCGGTCTTCCAGGCCGCGCAGGGCGGCGGTGAGCTGGTCGCGGGAGAGCTGGAGATCCCGGCGCCAGTCCTCGAGTCCGAACACGAGCCGGTCGCCGGGGCGCACCCCACGGCCGAGGAGCTCCGTCCACACGCGACCGCGGTGGCCCGAGGGCGCATCCGCGGGGGGCTGCATGGAGAGCACGACCTCGGCCGGGCGGTCCGACGGCGCGATGCGGCGGACCATGCCCTCGCGCTGGAGCTGGTAGAGGCAGGCGGAGGCGGAGCGGGGCCCGGCGTCGGGAGGCAGGCCGTCGCCCATCTCCTCGACCGTGGCGTAGACCGGGTTCTCCTGGCGATCGACCAGCCAGTCGTACAGCGCGTGCACCCAGTCGGCGGGCGGGTGGCTGTTGTCGATGAAGAACTGCTGGATGTTGCGGTCGGACTTGTGCCACAGGAGCACGGCGCGGCTGGTGCGCCCGTCGCGGCCAGCGCGGCCGATCTCCTGGTAGTAGGCCTCGACCGTGCCGGGCAGGTCCACGTGCACGATGCAGCGGATGTCGCGCTTGTCGATGCCCATGCCAAACGCGTTGGTCGCGACCACGACCGGGAGCGCCCCGGCCATGAAGTCCTCCTGGATGCGCGTCCGCTCGTCCTTGGGGAGGCCAGCGTGGTAGAATCCAGCTCGAACGCCGGCATCTCGAAGCGCGCGGGTGGCCTCTTCGACCCGCTTGCGGGTGGCGGCGTAGACCAGGGCGGGGCCGGGCTGGACCAGCTCCGGCAGCAACGCGTACTTGTGGCGCTTGCCCGAGACGTTGACCACCTCGAGGATCAGGTTCTCCCGGTCGAATCCTCGGACGAAGACCCTGCCCGTCTGCAGGTGCAGGGTCCGGACGATGTCTTCCTGCACCTCGGGCGTGGCGGTGGCGGTCAGCGCGATGGTGGGCGGGTTCCCGAGCTCGTCCCGGACGCGACCGAGGCGCAGGTAGTCCGGGCGGAAGTCGTGACCCCACTGGGAGAGGCAGTGGGCCTCGTCGACCGCGAGCAGGCGCACGTCCACGCTGGCGAGGTAGCTCATGAACCCCGGCGAGAAGCGCTCCGGCGCCACGTAGAGCAGCTCGATCTCCCCGCGGCGCACGGCCTCCTGGCGGGCCTCGTACTCCCCGCGCGACAGGCTCGAGTTCAGGAACGTGGCCCGCACGCCCTTCTCGACCAGCGCGTCCACCTGGTCCTTCATCAGGGCGATCAGCGGGCTGACCACGATGGTGAGGCCGCCACGGGCGAGGGCGGGCACCTGGTAGCACAGCGACTTGCCCGCCCCGGTGGGCATGACCACCAGCGCGTCCCGACCCTCGACCACATGCTCGATGATCTCGCGCTGGCCGGCGCGGAACCCGGGAAAGCCGAAGCGGTCGAGGAGAAGCTGTTCGAGGTCCATGGCGGGCCGGAGAGGGCGAGGTGCGGGGAGCGGGAGAGCCTCCTACCGCGGTCGGCAGGACCTGCAGGGAGAGTGGCCTCGAATTTCCGTGAGGGGGGTCAGGAGGGAGGGTCGAGCTCCGCCACCAGGCGAGCGAGCTTGGCCCGAAGATCCTGGCCGCGATGGCAGCCCGCCGCTGTGATGTCGTCCAGGGCTCGCCTCACCGCATCGTGGTCCACGCCGAGTGTCAGGATGGACCTGAGGTCCATCCGATCTTGTGGTCGCCCGACCCGAGCGGAGAGCGTCTTCATGGCCGCCAGGTGTTCCGGGCGGGCAACCGGGACACGGAGCCCTTCCATCAGGCAGATCAGGTCGGCTGCCTGGACAATCTGCGCTTCGATACCGGTATGTGCGAACATCATGTCGCACACAGCCCCAGCCGTGGTTCGGAGCCGCACCGCCGCGAGGCGTCCGGTCGCCTCTTGGTTGAGCACCTCGAACGGGACGAGATCGAAGGGCCGGAGCGCCCGGACCAGGGCTTCCGCATCTCCATCGTCCGCAACGGAGACCGCCACGTCGGCGTCCCGCGTGAACCGCGGCTCTGCCCTGACCGATACCGCCATGCCGCCGATCAGGGCATAGTCTCGCTCCAATGCTCGAAGGGCTCGGTCTACCCGGCTGAGAAGCGAGAACAGGTCCCCCGGGCTCAACGCTCCTCCGCCAGCCAGTCCCGGAGACGGTGTTCGATGACTTCGTCGGTGGCGCGCGGGTCCGCCTCGCGCAACGATCGCCGCTTCAGCGCGACGCCGACGCGATGCAGCTCGCATGCGGCCATCAGCTTCTCCGCTGGGGTCAGCTGCGGGGGTGGAGCGAGGTCGAGATCTTGGCTTGGCATGAGCTCCCCTAACCTGGACCCGCCTGACACCCCGGGCAGAACGGCGAGGTCCGGCCGCCGAGCTTCATGGTCTGGATCGGGGTGCCGCAGCGCAGGCACGGATCGCCGACCCGGCCGTAGCAGCGAAAGGGATTCTTCTCCTTGTTCGTGGACAAGTAGACGAGCTCGTCCTGGGCCAGGGCGTCGTCCAGGGTCCGGTGCAGGGTGTCCTGCAGGCCCTCCTCGAGCGCGGCCCACTGCGCCTCGTCCAGCGCGTCGGCGCGGGTCTGCGGGTGGATGTGGGCGAGCCACAGCGCCTCGGTCGCCTGGATGTTGCCGATCCCGGCCACCCGGTGCTGGTCCATCAGGCGCGTCTTGATGGCGCCGCGACCGGCCACCCGCTCGGCCAGCAGTCCCTCGGCCAGGTCGAGCGCGTCGGGACCAAGCCCGGCGGACACGTCGCGCTCCAGGTCGTCGGACACGGTGAGCGCGCCGAACTTGCGGGGATCCTCGAACCACCACCGGCGCCCGTCGTCGAGGGCGAGCCCGAAGCGCGCGGCCTTCGGCGACTCCTCCCGACACACGAAGCGTCCGGTCATGCCCAGGTGCACGAGCAGCTGCACCTCACCGATCCGCACGCCCAGGCGCTTGCCCTGGCGGATGGGCTCGCCGACCACGCCTCCCACCATGCGCGCACACACGGCCTCGGCGTCCTCTGCGACCGGCGCGGTGTTCGACAGGGTCTGCCGGAAGACCGTCGGATCCCCCACGATGGCGTCCACGACGCGCCGGCCGGTCACGTGGCGGGCCAGGCGCTCGCGCACGTAGGCGACCTCGGGCAGCTCGGGCATGCATCCTCCTGGCGCTCCACCTTGCGCCGCGGAACCAGAGGGTCAAGCTGGGAGCGAGCCCGGAGGTCCCATGAGCGACGCCAGCTGGAACGTGCTTCCCCACGACCCCCTGCAGACCCTGGCCGACGGGCTGTGGCGGGTGGAAGGCAGCCTGCCACGGGGCAGCCTGCGGCGAGTGATGGCGGTCGTGCGCATGGAGGACGGCGGCCTGCTCGTGCACAGCGCGATCGCCGTGGACGAGGCCACCCTCGACGCCCTGCTGGCCGAGGGCGAGCCGACGGTCCTCATCGTTCCCAACGGGCTGCACCGGCTCGATGCTCCGGCGTACAAGGCGCGCTTTCCGCAGATGCGGGTGATCTGCCCCGAGGGTGCCCGGGCGGCGGTCGAGAAGAAGCTCCCGGTCGACGGGGGCTACCGCGACTTCGAGGGCGACGGGCGGGTCAGCGTGGAGCTCCTGGACGGGGTCGGCGAGGCGGAGGGCTTCCTGGCGGTGCGGGCCGACGACGGCGTCACCCTGGTCTTCAACGACGCGATCTTCAACATGCCCCACAAGGCCGGCCTCGAGGGCTTCATCTTCAAGCACATCACCGCGTCGTCCGGCGGCCCGAAGGTCTCGCGGCTGGGCAGGATGCTGGTCGTCAAGGACAAGCACGCGCTGGCGGCCCACCTCCGGCGCCTGGCCGACACCCCGGACCTCCGCCGCATCCTCGTCGCTCACCACGAGACCATCGAGGACGACCCCGCGGGCGTGCTCCGCCGCGTCGCCGACGCCCTCTGACGCAGCGGCCTTCCGCCTGTGTCATGGTGCGCTCCCACGCGCGGAGGCACCGTGTACACGGAATGGAGCAAGGGCTACTACGTCGGTTCGGCCTACACCGGCGGCTTCTACCCGGAGCACACGCCGGTCTCGATGGCCTGGGCCGCCCTGGTCTCGGGCACCGCCCCGCCGCCCCACGAGGGCGCGTTCACCTACCTCGAGCTCGGCTGCGGCTTCGGCGAGACCGCGCTGGCAGTCGCCGCGGCCCATCCCAAGGCTCGGGTCGTGGCGATGGACATGAACCCCGACCACGTGGTCGCGGTGCGGGACAAGGCCTCCGCACTGGGCCTGGACAACGTCGAGGTGTACGACGAGAGCTTCGCCGAGTTCCAGCACGACCTGCGGGCCGACTACGTCGCCAGCCACGGCGTCATCTCCTGGGTCACCGACCAGGTGCGCCAGGACTTCACCGCGATGCTGGACCGCACGACCAACGCCGGCGGCCTCGTCTACATCAGCTACAACGCCATGCCCGGCCGGGCGGCGGCCCGGGTGCTGCAGCGCCTCATCGTCGACCGGCTCCAGCACGAGACCGGCACCGACCTGCAGCGCCTGGAGAAGGCGATGTCCTTCGCCGGGCGGGTCGCGGAGAACAGCTACTTCTTCAAGAACCACCAGACGGTGGCCCGCTACCTCGACCAGACGAAGAAGCGGCCGGTGGCGTACCTGGCGCACGAGTTCATCAACGGCGCGTGGGACCCCCTGTGGTTCGAGGACGTCGCCCGCCTGCTCGAGGGCGCGAGGCTGTCGTGGGTGGGAGCCGCCGACTCGGTGCGATCGGTGGGAAGCCTGTCCACGCCGCGCTCGCTGCGGCCCATGCTGGAGGCGATCCCCGACCGGCTCCACCGCCAGACCGTGCGGGACGTCCTGCTGGATACAGGCTTCAGGCGGGATCTCTTCGGACGCGGTCGGCGGAGCATGCCCCCTGGGGGCCAGCGCCGGCGGGTGCTGCAGACGCGCTTCTGCCTCGCCGAGCCCCGCGACCAGTGCAAGCTCGACGTGGTCGTGCCCGCCGGGGAGATCCGCCTGCACGACGAGCCGTACGAGGCCATCCTGGACGCCCTCGCCGAGGGACCGCGCACCGGGTTCTCGATGGTCGGTCCCGTCGACGAAGACGCCGAGCAGATCTTCATCGGTATGCTCGTCCTGGTCGCGGTCGGCTACGCCAAGCCCTGCCTGACGGTCGTGCCCGACCCCGAGCGCGAGCAGAGCATCCGGGACGTCAACCTGCGTGCCGCCTCGCAGATCGACGACGAGGCCGTGCGCCTGGTCTCGCCCCTGACCGGCCACGGCCGCCGACTCGGCAGGTTCGACGCCCTCATCCTCCGAGGCGTCATGGAGGGGCGGGAGGACATCCCGCGCTTCGCCGCACACGCCCTGCACGAGGCCGGCCAGCAGCTGATCCTCGACGACATGCCCGTGGTCGATCCCGAGGAGCTGGTGCCGGAGTTCAGGAAGCTCGAGACCCGTTTCCACGAGCGCATCCGCCCGCTCCTGGAGCTGGACGGCATGCTGTAGGATCGGAGGCGATGGTCACCGGAGATCCGCCCACCCCGCCCAGCGACGACGCGCTCGGGGCGTGGGGTCGCTACGACGCGCTGGGCGTGCCCAGCCGCATCGGCCCGTGGAAGATCCTGGGACTGCTCGGTTCAGGAGGAACGAGCCTGGTCTTCGACGCCCAGGACGAGCACCGTCGGGTCGCGCTCAAGGTGCTGCGCCCCGGCCGCACCGACGCCGACGCCCGCGCCTTCCTCGCCGAGGGCGACACCCTGGCGCGCCTGAAGCACCCCGCCTTCCCGACGTTTCACGCCCGCGGCGTCACCGGCAGCATCTTGTGGATGGCGCTGGAGCGGGTCGAGGGCAAGGCGCTGTCCCGGTGGGCGCGAAAGCACGATCCCGCCGCTGTGCTCGACGTCATCATCGAGATCTGCGACGCGCTCGAGGAGGCGCACCACGAGGGCCTGGTCCACCGTGACCTCGACCCGAGCAACGTGCTGGTCACCGCCTCGGGGCACGCGCGGGTGATGGACTTCGGCATGGCGACCCGGCGCGACTGCACCCCGCCCGACGCGCCGACGCCGGTGGGCATGGCGACCCGCGACCGGTGGACGGGGACGCTGGGCTGGTCGGGCACGCCGGGCTGGGTGGCGCCCGAGGTGGCGGCCCGGGAGCCGTGGAGGGTCGGTCCGGCGACCGACGTGTGGGCGATAGGCCGCATGACCGCACAACTGTTGGGCGACCTGGGTGGACCCGCGGGCGAGGCGCTGCTGCGGGTGCTCCAGCGCGCGACCGACGACGCCCCCGAGGCCCGCCACGCCCACGCTGGCGAGCTCGGCCGGGAGCTGCGCTGGGTGCGTGCGCTGCTGGCGCGCGGACCTCGTTCCCCGCTGCCCCGACGCGTGGCCCGGGTGGTCGGTGTGGGTGTCGCCGTCGCCGCGGTGGGCATCTTCGCGGCGGGCGGGGCAATCGCCGTGTTCGGCTCGGGGAAGCTCGGCTTTCAGCGAGGGACCGCAGCCGGCATGCCCCCGCCCCCGGTCTTCGGAGGCAGCGACGCCGACACCGAGGACGCCCCGTTCACAGTCGCCCTGCTCGACGGGGACGAGGTCACCTGCGCCGGCGTGCTCGTCACCCCCGAGCTGGTCCTGACCGCCGCTCACTGCACCATCACCGCCGACACCGTCGTGGCCGACACGCTGGACCTGCAGGCCGGCGGCGAGCGGCGCGGCATCGTGGATGCGGCCCGGCACCCCGACTGGTCCAGCGACACCGGCCTGGACGCCGCCCTGGTCCTGCTCGACGCCCCCATCGAGGGCGTGGCCCCGGCGCTCCTCGACAGCCCCTGCCGCGACCTGCCCGCCGAGGGTTCCACCGCCCACGTCTACGGCTGGGGCGCCACCCGCGAGGACGGCGTCGGCAGCAGCCCCGTCCTCCAGCGCGGCGCGGTCGAGGTGACCGATCCCACCTGCACCACCACGCCCACCTGCCGCGGAGCGGTCGACGGCGAGCTGGTCGCCGCCGGGAGCGGAGTCGACGCCTGCGTGGGGGACTCCGGCGGCCCGCTCGTCGACGAGGATGGCGTCGTCATCGGCATCGTGGCCCGGGGCCTCGACGGGGAGAGCGCGTGCGGCGCGGGCGGCGTCTACACCCGGGTCGCCGCCCTGCGGGCCTGGATGGAAGAGAGCTCCGCCGTGCCCGACAACGAAGAGGTCTGCGAGGGCTGTGGTGGCTGCCGGAGCGCTGGCGGCGGCGCCTGGCTGTGGGTGGCCGGGCTCGCGGTGCTGGTGCGGCGGCGCCGAGGCTCAACGCCTCAGTTCGCCAGGCACTGATCCTCCTGATCCGGGATCAGGCTGCAGGTCTCGCCGTTCGTGGTGTCCGCGTCCTCGAAGCACGCCAGATCGATCCGGCACTGCTCCTGCACGGCGAGGTCCGCATCGGCGAACTGGTTCTGCAGCTGCTCGCAGTCGTCCACGCCACAGGTGCACAGGTAGTCCACGTAGACGTCGCAGTCGTCGTCGATCACACCATCGATACAGCCCACCAGGAACAGGGGCAGCGCGAGCAGCAGGGTACGCATCGAACCTCCAAGCGCAGGCAAGATAGCGGCGACCATCGCGTACGGGAAGCCTGCAAGCAGTTAGCTACCGCCCTCCTGGGAGGTCATGCGTGAGCGAGCCCACACAACAGACCCCGGCCGAGACGGCCCCGAAGAGCCCGTGGGTCCCCCCCACGGAGGTCGGGGACACGGCGCTGGTGGTGCGCGGTCTGACCCGCAGCTACGGCAGCCACGTCGCGGTCGACAACCTCGATCTGACCGTGCGCCGCGGCGACATCTACGGCTTCCTCGGCCCGAACGGTGCCGGCAAGACGACGGCCATGCGCTGCATGCTCGGCATCATCCGCCGCGACGCGGGCACGGTGCACATCTTCGGCGATGACCACCTCGCGCGGGCGCGTCGCAGCCTCGGCGCCATCATCGAGATCCCCGCCTTCCACGACTGGTCCAGCGCGCGCCTCAACCTGCGCTGGGCCTGCGCCTACGCCGGGCTTCCCCGCAGCGCCTGGAACGCCGAGATCGACCGGGTCATCGAGCGTGTCGGCCTGAAGGGACGCGAGAACGACCGGGTGCGCACCTACTCGCTGGGCATGAAGCAGCGCCTCGGCATCGCGCGGGCGCTGCTTGGAAACCCCAGGTTGATGCTTCTCGACGAGCCGACCAACGGCCTGGACCCCAAGGGCATGCGCGAGGTCCGCGACCTCATCAAGAGCCTCGCCCTGCACGATGAGATCACCATCTTCATCTCCAGCCACATCCTGGCGGAGGTGCAGGCCATGGCCACCCGGGTCGGCATCATCCAGAAAGGCCAGCTGCGGCTCGAGGGCACGATGGAGGACCTGCTCGAGAAGCACCAGGGCGGTGTGCGCGTGCAGGTGCGCTCGGCCGACAAGCCCGCCCTGACCGGCGCCCTGGAGCGCATCGAGGGCCTGACCTTCCACGCCAACGACGAGACCGGCGGCATCGACGTCACCTGCCTCAAGGTCAGCGTGCCCGACCTCACCCGCGAGCTCGTCCAGCGCGAGGTCCCCATCGACGCCATCATCCCGCTGCGCAGCACCCTCGAAGACGTGTTCCTGGAGGCGACCCGATGAGCACCGCCGAGTCGACGCCCCCAGCCGCCGTGGTCACGCCCTCCGTCGGCGGGCTCCCGCACCTCCTCGCCGTCTACCAGGTCGAGGTCGAGCGCCTCTTCCGACGGGTGACCGCCATCATCGGCCTCGTCATGTCCGCCATCTTCGGCATCTCGGGCCCGCTGCTGGTGGCGCTCGTGAACTACGCCGTCATCGCCCCCCGCCAGGTCTACGCCGACGAGATGGCCGCGGGGAACCCCGACCTCGCCGCCATGGGCGGACCGGAGCTGGTCGGGTGGGACTGGTCGGTGCTGATGAGCTTCTACGGGCGGAACCTGATGTTCCTCCCGGTGCTCATCTTCCTGCTGGGCGGCCTGTCCATGGCGTCCGAGTTCCGCAGCCGCACCACCCGCGAGGACGTGCTGCGCCCGATCGCTCGCTGGCAGCTGCTGATGGCGAAGTGGCTCGCCCTGGCCACCTGGATCGCCTGCGCCATCGCGCTCACCTCCATCATCTCCACCCTGCTCGGCCTGCTCCTCAACGGGGGCTTCACCTTCGACGAGACCCTGCTGCTGGGCCTCGACGACGCCACTGCCTGGGAGAGCTTCACCGCCTACGCCGCGTGGCTGTGGAGCCCGGTCGGGCCCGTCATCAAGCAGATCGTCACCACCCTGGTCATGGACCTCGGCTTCGCCAGCCTGGCCCTGTGCATCGCCGTGCTGACCCGCTCCGTCGCGGCGACCGTCGCCTCGCTGGTCATGGTGTTCACCCTGCAGCTCTTTCTCGCCGCGGGCCTCGGCATCGCCACCAGCGACATGACCAAGCAGCTGGTCCAGCTCAACGCGCCGTGGCTCGAGCAGGAGACCCTGGACAACCTGTTCGAGTGGGGTCGCTTCCTCGGCGATTGGCAGCCACCTTTTGTTCTTGGAACCTGCGATATGGTGGGCGTCGAGCAGCCCTGGCAGGGTTTTGTGACCCTGGCCGTCATCACCGTGGTCAGTCTGGTCGTGGCCCTGGCCCGCTTCGAGACCATGGACGTGCCGTAGACCGGCGGAGAACCCCGTGCGAATACCTCTCATCGTTGCCCTCGCCGCTGCGGCCGTGCTCGCGGTCGGCTGCAAGAAGAAGACCGACGACGTCGTTGTGGCGGCAGGCGCCGCAGGCACGGCGGACGCGCTGCCGGCCATCTGCAGCACCCGGGAGGACCTCGAGTACGAAGGTCAGGTCTACCCGGGCGCCGGTCCGGTCAGCCTGTCCGACACCGACGCGCGCAACCGCCACGGCATCGCCCAGCGCAACCTGTCCGTCCTCCAGACCTCGAAGGAGCGCCCGGTCGAGGTGTGCGGCGTCCGCGCCGAGCTCACCTGGCTGGTCTACGCGGAGTGTGCGGACGGCAGCCACCCCTTCGAGGACGGGCAGCAGGCCCACGCCGCGCGCAGCGGAAACGTCGGTCCCGGCGGCCGCTGTGGCTCCATCGTCGACCTGTACATGATCACCTGTCCCGAGGAGACCTACGAGGTCTACATGGACATGTACATGTGCGGAGCCGACGAGTCGATGCAGTGAGCACCTGGGTCGTCACCGGCACGGACACCGACGTGGGCAAGTCCGTGGTGACGGCTGCCCTCGCCGCGGCCATCCGCCAGGAACGAGGAGCCGTCCGGGCGCTCAAGCCCGTGGCCAGCGGCGTGGAGGCCGGCACGTTCGGTGAGGACGCCGAGCGCATCGCCGCCGGAGCCGGACACGAGCCCCTGGTCTGGGCGACCTTTCAGGCCCCGGTCAGCCCGCACCGCGCCCAGGCCCTCGAGGATCGCCGCCTCGACCCGGCCGCGCTGTACCGCTGGCTCGACGTGCACCGGGCCCAGCACACCCTGGTCGAGGCGGCCGGCGGATGGCGGGTCCCCCTGCTCGCCCACCCGGGCGGCTTCATCGAGGCCGTCGCCCTGACGCGCCACCTCGACGCCGACGTCATCGTCGTCGCAGCCGACCGCCTCGGCGTGCTCTCGCACACGCGCCTCACCGTGGAGGCCATCCGGGCAGACGGCTGCCGCGTCACCGGGGTCGTGCTCAACCGCCGCCCTGGCGTGGGCAGCGACGCATCCCAGGCCAGCAACCTGGAAGATCTGCAACTGCTCCTGGACGTTCCGGTCGTGGTGTTCCCGACGCTGGATCCCGCCGATCCGGAGGCGCTGCTCTCCGCGGGCCAAGCCGTCCTGAGCGCCCTTCCGATGCGGATCCTGCGAGCCTGACCCGCTCGCGCGTGCTACCATCCACGCTCGCTCCCCCCCGAGCGAGCCCCTCGCGGCCAGCCTCCCC
>MDTC01172259.1_pt1 | contig 13561 bp, 12 predicted proteins | sample 811181 | NCBI WGS metagenome assembly MDTC01 (sample SAMN05326644, study PRJNA326480) | marine metagenome | isolation source: seawater | place: Pacific Ocean: North | collected 2011
CATTAATTGCAGCCATTAGTTTAGCCTCTCAATAATTGTTTGCATTAGGTCTTTCAGTTCTTTGACATCATTCTTTAAATCAATCAGTTCCTGCTCTTTCGCTTTAGCAATTTCGTTAGCCTTTAAAGCTTTCAAATAAGCCGCGTTATCAGTATTTATAACAGCGCCTGATGTAATATCTCTTTTAAGTCCTGGTCTGTTTTCTATATTTACTTTCATTATGTACCTAACGCAATAACTCTAAAGTCCTTAATTCTTGGAACGTGTGTTGAAGACTGTGACTTAAACACCACCTTGATTGCAACAATCTGGAATGGAGATGAAGTAAGATCAACAGTATACTCATAGTCGTTAAACTGTCTTGGATCATCAGTACTTGGTACAACAGTATCAATACTAGCTTCTACCCAATTTAATCCGGCAAATGGAGCATCAGCACCAGCTTCTTGTGTCTTATGATATACCTCAATATCAGATCCATCGGGTCTATTACCTGCAAAGATAACTCTAAGTCCTACAGAACTTTGTGCCAAGGTTACTTTTCTTGTAATGTACTTGGCAAGAGCAGATCCACCTGTTGGTTCTGTTTCATCTAAGAAGTTTTCAACATTATTCTTACCACTATCTGTTCCAGAAAGTAACTGAGGATTATCAATTCTGTTTGCAATGGTATGAACTGAAGTTCTTTCAAGGTCAATCATTGGACTTAGGAAAGGATTGCTCGATGCAAGTGTAGCTCTTAGGTCAAACGATTTAGATCCACCCATAGAGATAGTTTCATTAATTTGAGAAGCAACCAGCTGTGGGTTTTCTGGATAGTACGCCTGATTTGCAATAACTGGAATAAAGGTTGATGGTTTTTGATAAGTATTTTCTGTGCCGGCTAATGATTTACCAGTGGTTGTTCTAATTGCATATCCAATAGATGTTTCAGGAAGTACAACTTCTTGCATTGTAGGATAAAGCACATCAATATGTTTATTTTCAGTAGCAGTTACTGTAGTTCCACCACCATTTGTAGTTCCAGTAGCCTGTGATGCCAAGGTAATAGCATATTGATCTTGTTCTACTTGGCTAATAACATGGTCGGCATTAAACTGAGCAAATGCAATTCCACCAACGTTTGCTGTAACACCGGCAATAGTTACAGTAGAACCAGTTGGCATACCGTGATTTCTATGTTTAACAATAACTTTAGTTTGACCATTGGTTGTAAAAAATGGATTAGCATTTAATGGCTTTGGTATAATTGCAGCATTACTAAAGTTTACAATACCACTTGCAGTTGTATCAAAGTTAGCTCTTCTGATCTTGAATTTAAGATCTTTTGTCTGATCAGCTGACCATGTTGAACCATTCTGTGATTTAAAGAATACACCAGCATATGGTTGTGTAGATATACGTCTTGTAGTACCAATAGAATTCTGTCCAATCTCAGCAGTGTATACTCTATAAGCATTTGAGTTAGCCAAGAGACAAAGAGCATATTCTTGGTTTGGTCTTAGATAGACTGGGCCTGGGAAAGTAAATGTGGTTGCAGCTGTAGCATCGGGAGATGTGTTAACATTAATCGCCTCTTTTACAACCTCACCAAAAGCTAGAATCTCAGGCGAAGGATAACCATTTACCACTCCACGAATTTGAAGTGTAACAGGAATGGCAGCATCTTTTTCACTAAAGAAGATGTCAGCACTTGTCATATATGCGCCTTCAGGGTTATCAACCAAGAAAGTTTGAGCAAGTGGATCAACCCAACCAACTGTACGAGTAGATTGTCTAGTTGTAATAGTACTTCTTTGATCTCTTACAGATTCTTGTACCAGTGTAGGTGACCGTAGACTTACCTCTTGTGTAGAGTTAATAATACCAGAAGCAGCATACGTTGCTCTACCAGAAGTAGTAATATTTGCGTTATTATTGTTAGGATCATCAACTAGTGTAAAGAGTCTTTCACCAGTTCTAAATCTAATTGCTGCAGTATTTGGAATATAGAACTCACCGTGTACTGTACCAGTTGGGTCAGTAATTAGAGCATTTGTGCCAGTTGAAATATCTGAAGCAGATAATGCTGGATGCCGTACTGCAGTAAAGTCTGGTTCTGGATCTACAGGTGTGGTTGTATGTCTAACAAACTCAGCTGCAGTAATATCTCTAGTAAAATCACTTACACTAATATCTTCAAAGAAAGGATATAGTCTTGTGTTAGGCTTAAATCTTGTAGCCTTAAACTTAACTCTTCTTGAACGAATAAATGGCACCATTCTTACATCAACAACTCTTTCGCCAAATGATGTTTGAATAGTATCTGGCGCAACTGAAGTACGAACACCAGTTCTTGTTTGTGTTTCTTGACGGGCAATCAAGGTGTCGACAAAAAGTCTACGTCCTGATCTTTGATGAACTGTATCTTCTCCAATTTGCATTTCTCGGCCGTGCCACTGTGTTTCCCACTCATTCCATACTGTACCAAGAACTCCATCTTCTCCAGCTAAAGTGTTAACCACATCAAACAAACCTTCATTATCAACAATAAGTTCTGGCCTTACATCTGTTTCTTTCCATTCATCACTTACAGGTGAAAGATCAATTTGGCCAATAAACTGGAAGATATCGTATGGGTTAACGTTTTCAGTACCAGAAGCAAATGGCTGATCTATAATGTCAACTTCTGTATATGGTAGTGAAATAATATCTCCAGTTTGCTGATAAGAACTTGAACTACCGCTACCGGACTGTTCAATTCTTACATTACCTTCATAAAACTGTGGCCTTGCTTCACCTCTATCAGCATCAATAGAAACTGCATAGTCTGGATCTTTTGGATTACCAATATTGTGTCCATAGAAAGGATCTACAATAAAGCCAGACTTAAATCTATCTACATTTGAAGAGTTTAGAATTTGAGCATCAGCAGTTTCTTTTTCAAGAAGTGAAAGTGATGTATAGTATTCAAGGTTATTAATTCTATGTTCTAGTCTACCAATGTCACGCATTGTAAAGCGTTTATTATCTTTTCTTTCTGGTATAACATCAGAAATATCGAAGGTAAATGGATTCAATCTAAGAGTATAAAGAACCATACCATCATCTGGATCAGATGGCGTAGCTGGTGTTGAAGCCGATACACCTTCAAGAACTTTAAAGTTTCCCTTTGGATCTAAATAAATTTTATCTGTGCGTGGAAGATAATATCTAAAGTCCATAATCATGTTAGATGCAATTTTACCAATCTCTGTAAGAGCTGCACCTGACTGATTAGCACCACCACCGTTAACAAATGATGTTCCATCGTCACGTACACGTGGACGGAAGTCTAATACATCTCTTAACTGATATGTAGTATTTGCTGCGGTATATTCAGGAATTTCAGCGTAAGTAACCTGACCTGTGTATGAGTCAACTGAGAAATAATCACCAGCACCGTGAGTAAAGAAGTCAAAGATAACTAGGATTCTACCACCTGGAGGTGGCATTCCTGCTTTAAGTTTAATTCTACCAATATCGTAAAAGTTATCTCTTTGACCATTATCTAGTTCATATCTATTTGTAATGTCTAGATCTGAAGTTGTAGCGTTAGAACCAGGTGAGTTTGAATCATGGACTGCAACTAGTCTAAAAATATCTGCCTTTAACAACGAATCAAATCCATTTACCGTTGTATTAGGTGATTGGACATTTAGTTGTTGATTTGTTACCAAGGTCTTTTGTTTTTCTTGTGCAACTCTTTTTACTATTGTTGCGATAACAATTAGTGTTTCATTTGTTAGTCCTGCACCAGTAAGATCAATATTAAGGTTAACGTTATTTGTACCTGAAATTGCAAGTCTTGGAGCTCCACCAGTACCATCAGAGGTAGACATATCATAAACTGCACCAGTGCTGGAATCAGCAACTAGGAAGTCAATACCCGAGTAAGGTGTTTGGAAAGATTCATCTGATCCTACAGTAATAGTTCCAATACCAGAAGAAAGTGTTTTAGTAAAAACCCGTCTTACGGTAATTGTGGTATCAATTGCGTTTGTAGAATCTCTAATAGTTTCTACTGTTTGATATGGAAGTGGGAACAATAGGTCATTATTTGTAATACCTTCTAGTACAGCGTTACCACCAACCTTAACAGTGGTTGATGCAAATTTACCCGATGTAGAACCTACTGTATTAATAGTATTAACTTGCGAGAACAGGTTATTACCTGACATTTGTATATCAAAAAGGTAGAGTTTATAAACTGCAGCAGCACTACCTGGTGTGCCAGAATGAAGTTCATATGCTCTTGCTCTTGCAGTACCAATTATAGTACTACCCGAACTGATCAGGTCTAGTTTTTCGTAAATACTAACATCTGGAAGATTAGTAGTTGTATTGACCTTAGTAAAGTTACCGAGTGAAAAGGCTACAATAGAGTTCTGAACTTGCTCGGTGTCTCTTGCCTTATTAACATCAAGGAAGGTAGTTGAAAGAGTTTCAATTTCATAACCACGTACGTATGCTTTGCCAGGCTCAATACCGACCGCAAGTTTAGCATCACTACCACCATTAGCCGAAGCGTAAATACCTCGATTATTATTAGCTTGTAAGTGTTCTCTTACGTCAATACCAAAAGGTCTTACCGCATAGTCGCCTGATTCATCAAAAGTTCTACGGGCAAATGTATCTTCAAGGACCGAATATTCAGTTGATCTAATGTGTTTAGCAATTACACCATTTTCTACTCTCATTAACTCTATGAAGTTTTGATCGTCAACATCGGTCAAACCTTTTTTCGAAAGTACAAGTTCAATCTTATATCTGTTAGCACCAGGAGCAGCAAAGTTTGGTGATCCAGTTGCATTATCATTTAGTGTTGAATCAGTAGTAGATGAAACAATAGTTGCATTTACTGTAAGACCAATTCTATAAGATGGAGTGTTAGTATACTTATCAAGGACAAGCGTTTGACTTGTAACAAATGCAAATGTTCCACTTACATAGTAAATGCCTGGTTGAATATTAACTGCTGATCCAAATCCTACAGTACCAGCTGTATTTTCGATTTGTGCCGATCTTGGTGTAGAAGCATTAGATGTTACTACTTCATTTTGAGCAAAAGTCTTAGTAACTTTATCAGTACCAGATCCAGTATATTTTACGAAAAGTGTAATAGGATCTGAACCAGTTACTGGTACAGTGCCAACAACCTTTGCAGTAACACCAGTTGTTTGGCCAGTAATAGTAGTATTTAGAAATTCTGTTCTATAGTTTTCAACATCTACACTGTTAAAAAGATTCCCGACTTTAATAAACCCAAACTCTTTATCAAGAGCAGTTGAGCCAGGGATAATCATGGCTCCATCTTCAAAGGTATGATCTGCAAAACTTTTAATTTGGTTTTGCAAAGTTGATTGAAGTTGTGTTAACTCTCTAGCTTGAAGAGCAACCGAAGGACGAAAAAGAATGCGATAGTATTGTTCTTTTGCATTGACTTCAAAATCGTCGAAATATGGGGAAATGTTAAAATCGAGTGTCATTATTTTTTACCTTAAAACTCTAGTACAAGTTTAATATCTTCAATCTGCGAATTTGCTCTTGCTACCGCACTTCTATTTTCGATGTAAATTACTTCACCTGAAAATTTTTCAACTTCTGGATCTCCAAGAGAACTGATTGTTGCCGATACTGAACCTGCATTACTTACTGTTTCAGAGCTTTGGAATGTTCCAAATCCTGTACTTGCATCTTGATGATAACGAATAGTATTAGTTCCGGTATCAATCGAAGTTATATAGGCTTGAGCTCCAGATGTGCCGCCACTTATAATGTCATCTACAGCAAAGCTGCCACCTGCCGGAGCTGTAGTTACCATAGACCTAGTAGCCTGTAGTGTAGAGGCTGAAGATACTGTAGTAGTTCCGTGATTAAAAGGATTACGAATTAGGCCAAGTTGACGGAAGTCGTTATCAATTGGGAAGTCGCCCGAACCTTCAGCCGAATCTAGCTGAACGTTTGCCATGATAAAGAATCCACCAAGTTCATCAGCTGCATTTGCACCATGACCACCTGGAGGAGAAATAACAGCTCTTGCTGTAGCTCCAGATCCACCACCACCGGTGATAGTAACCAAAGCCTCATCGTAACCTGATCCGATATTACTCATTGAAATACTAGTAACCACACCGGCTGTGACTGTAGCCGAAGCCGTAGCACTTGCGCCATTACCTGTAATAGTAACAGTAGGATTGGATGTATATCCTGATCCACCACCTGTTACGATAATTCTATGAATTGATCCTGCCTGTGCATTTGATTGAACCTGAAACTGTAGTGAACCATCATCCGAGGTAAGGACATTAATTGGAATGAATGAGTTCGTCAGGAACTTAGTTGCCTGAGTACCAGAAAGAGCATACATAAACTTCCAAACATAACCATCAGCAGTAGCACTGTTGGCTGCGTTTGTGGTTTGCCCTGTTGGTTTAACGGTTGATGCACCAGTTCCAGCTTCCAGACATTTATAAACGTTAAGTTCGTCTGTAATTACATAGTATTGAGATGTACTCAATGTAGCTAGCTGATCATCATACGGCGTATAAGTCGTACCTGACAGCCAGTTATATCGAGTAATTGAATGAGTCACATCAGATTGTGCTACCTTTTTCAAGGCAATCATATTTTGATGGACGTTATTCTTATCAAATACCGTATCTACTGGAGTGGCAATGTTAGTGTCTGAGTTTGGCCAAGGATGAGATCGACCAATATACAAATACGTACTATTGGTACCAATATCATCACGGAAGTTACCCGCGTTATTGACCCTGATTTGTTTTGAAATTATGGCTACCATTTTATATAACCCTTACCTCATTAATTAGTTTAAACTATTTATACGTGTTTTACGTAATATTTATGACAGATTCAAATGAAACGTCAATCTTTTCTCCTGCATTAGCTTGGGCTATTGTAAACCCACTATAGTTACTTATAGGGCCAATATCAGGAAGGAATTTGTACTTATCAACATGCAAGAACGTAGGTCCAACTGCATGTTGAGCTTGTGGTTGTAGAATATATGACAGTGACAGATTAACCTGTACACCAGCAATAACTGGAATCTCTACAGTGACTTCAACTGGATCAGCAAAAACTGGAGTACCAGATGATGGTACACTAAAGTCAGCAGGAAAGGCTCTTTGAACTTTTGCTGCATTCACACCAGTTGCTTGTGAAAAGATAGTTACCTCACCAAAGAAAGCAAACCCTGCTGGGTGAAGTAGTTTCTTAACAACGTCTCTCCAGTTATCAATTGTTTGACCAGTTCTAATAACATAAGAAAATGACTGGTAAAATCTAGAGTCCTGGATAAATTTCTTTACTGAAAGCTTGCCATCATCACCCAACCATCTATCATTTGCTATATCATACTTTGCATCAGATGGTTTAAGAATATCTACTCTTGGAAAGTATAGTTCAATCTCATCGTTAAAAATAAGTTTGAACAAAGATTCAAAAGAAGGTGTAGCACCTTTTGACAAATAAATGTCGGTAATATTTTTATAAAGCTTTCTTTTATTTGCAATAATTGTTTCTGGAATTGGTGTTGCCAATTCTCTTTGTAGCAACTCCAAAAATACATCAGCCGTGTCATCAATATTTCTATGGACCGGTAAATTTTTCATAAAAGTACCAGGTTGATCTGGTTCTTGTAAAAAATCATAGTAAGCCTCTAAGAACAACATTAGCTGAGGTCTATCGAGTTGGATATGCTCCGGTACTATGGATGTTACTTTATGCGACATTATACATTATTCGAAGTTGTTGTGTAACCAATACCCGCAACAACAGATCCAGTTGCAATCTCATCAATTTGAGGAGTAACTGTACTTTGCAGCAAGTCAATTTGAAGTAGCTGATTTCTTTTAGGCGCCAAGTCACTTGAACTTGGAGTAGCAGTAATAGTAATATATGGATTGTCACCAACCAATCCACCGTCAGGATTAAACGATGTAAGTGTTACCAGTCCTTGTGCAATATCAACTGTACCAGCATCTTCAGTTGTAATAATCTTTTGATTGTTTGCAATACGATAAAACTGAACTTTTCTAATATTAGTATCAGCTGTAGGAATATCCTGCATCTTATGATTGAATCCATTTAGTATAAATTCTGATGAATCAATAACAGACTCACCAGTTGCAATGTTAGCAGAGAATGGAGATGAGAATGATAACTCATATTTAAGTGCAGTACCAACTGTAGGTACTAATCTTTTCTGTACGTTTACTCTCATAATTGTATTTAGGATAGCAGGATTTGTGGCATCAATAGCTGTAGTTACCTGTGATGCTCTAAGTACACCATCAAATTTTTTCAAATTAGTATCATTATAGTTTGTAATTGTAGCAATCACAGCATTTTTAAGTTCACCTGCAGTAAGTGATGTTAGGTTAGGGTCATACTTAAAAAATACTTCTAACTTAATAAATGTAAAGTCAGGGTCTACAATTTCAGGTGTAATTGACACCAAGTTTTTAGTTTTTAGAATACTATCTTTAATAAACTGCTTTTCAGAATCGGAAAGTACTTGAGCATTTTTTGGTTTAATAGATAAGAAAACTTTTCCATACTCAGGAACAGCTTGTTCTTCTCCGCCCCATACTGATATAGACTCTGTATTTGTATAGTTATTTTTTACAATAGCTTTATAATCATCTGCCGTCACAACTCTATTCTGTGAAAGGAACGAAAGTGGTGCATTAAATTTAATTGAGTCAGTAGTTTCAGCAGCTGATCCACCGCCAGCTTTTGATACCAATGTAATAGAGGCACTAGTATTACCTGAAATATTTCCAGTAAGTTTAAACGAAGTCGCATTGTTAGGCTCTGCACCATCTGTAATTAGATATTCGATTTCAACAATATTACCTGCAACAAGTCTTCTACCAAAAACATCATCACCAAAATAAATTTCAAACTGGCCATCAATACCTTCTTGTAAGAAGTAAGCATTTGTGGTGCCATCTACATCAACAATATTTGTTACAAGAGTATAAATTTCAAAGTCTGTAGATGTTGAGTTGGTTTTTACCTTTACAACTAAAGTTGCAGTATCTACATTAGCATCTGGAATAGCGTATTTTTGAGCTGTTGAAGTATCATCAACAATAAAAGTTTGTGTTCTAATTTGACCCTGATTAATTTTAACTGCAGGGAACGTATACACTCCTCCTACAGGTACAATTGTTTGAGCTTCAAGGTTAACAAACCCAAAATTCTTTCCATCAATAGTACTAGAAAATGTAGTACCTCTTGGCATATTAAGAGATGCAGGTGATCCTGCTGGTGCATTAACTGTTACGTTAATTTCAGCAAATGCACTTGTAACTGATCTAGGTACATATCCAAGTGACTTAGCATGCGATACCACGTTATTTCTAATTTGAGCCGTATCTAAAAATATTTCATTCATATTCACATTGGCATTAAATGAATTATAAAAAGTATTATATGCTAATACATCAATAATTGTACCAAGTGCCGATCCCTCAAAATCATAATCAGCCAATTCAGGTTGTGATCGAAGAAAGTCTTTTAGATTTATTTTAATTTGATCAAAGTCAAGTGAGGTGACGTTTAATCTTTCTTTTGATACGGTAACTGCCATTATCGAATTCTCTCTAAGTAAAATGACACCGAACCAGTGTCTAGGTTAGTAATCATTTGAAAGTCTATTGATAGCCTAAACCTATTATTATCGGCATCAGCTATAACATCTATATTAAGAACTTTTATTCTTGGTTCGTGATTTTTTATTGTAACTCTTACCTGTTCTTCTATATCAAATGCTGTAAAGTCATCAACGGGCTCAAAAAGAAGAGCTCTAATATCAGAGCCAAGCAATGGTTGAAAAGGTCTTTCGCCTTGTGCCGTTAATACTAGGTTCTTTACTGATTGCTTGACTGCATCGATGTCTTTTAATATGGTAACATCTTTAGTGTTTGGATGCTTAATAAATGACAGGTCAAAATCAGAGTACAGGACTTCTCTACTCGTAATCGAGGCTTTATTTGGCCCTGATGCATCTGATTTTGTCTGTGTTCTAGCCATCTATATACTTCTCAATCATTTCTAAACGATCATGTGCGGCAGCCATTTTATCTAGTTCTGCCATAACTGCTTCTACTACATCACTGTGTTCTCCAATACCTGCTGGCATTGTTTGATACACCAAAATGTTTGCTTTATGAACTGCAATTTCGCCTTCGGCTTGTTTTCTTGCAGCCTCAATAATATGTTCGCCTACTTTCATCATTTACTCCATTTTTTTCTTTTAGTTTTTTCTTACCTTCTTGCCACCAGTTTATTCTTTGTCTGATAGCTTCTTCTTCACACGGCCCACATACCTTTACAATGTATCCTCTTTCGTCGTATGAACAAGTTGTGCATTCCATATCTATTTATACCAGTTATTTGTTTGCATCGTGGTACTCTTTCCATTGAATCAATCCAGTTTTTACTCCATCAAGTTTAGCTGATAACTCAGCAAACTTATCAAGATCTCTTTGAGGAATTACTTTATTACCATTGGCGTCTGGTTTACCGCCACTTAAATAACCACCTTCAATCTTTGCTTCTGAATCATAAATTTCTTGTGACATAGTTCCATCTAAAAGTAGTTCATAAGCCATGAGTTGTCTAGACATTAAATAAGAACGTGCTTTTACAATTTGAATTCTTTTATTATAATCAAGAGCTGCTTCAGCTGCTTTTGCTTCATCTTCGGTAAATGCACCTTCTTCTAAAAGTTGTTCTCTTTTTTTACCAGAAGATTTTTCTTTTGCTTTAGATGATGCATATCCTGGCATAGCTATTAAAGACGGTCTTTCATCTCTAAGAGCTTTTCTATCTGGAATAAAATGATCTTCTACAGCTTGTAAATTTTCTCTGCCTACTTTAGTTGCCGCTTTCATTTCATCAGTAATTTTACTTTCATATGTTTTAGTAATTACTGGCTCGTATGGTACAATTTCAGGAGGTGGTGCATTCGGTATTGAAGCAACTTTTGCTTTTGTAGATATTTTACCAGTTGCAGCATCTAATTCTTTATTAGGAAAAGCTTGACAAGGATCAAAAGATAACAGAGCAGTTGGATCACTTGCAATTGCTGAAATAGTATCAATATATCCTTGGATTTCAGATTCCGGAAGTGCATCGCCCCATTTTTCTTTAAAAGCAGCAAATGCGGCAGACGCATCACCTTGTGCAGCCGCAAGAGCTGCAGCTAAGTCACCTTGCAAGGAATCAAATGAAGGAATCTCTGGAATTAAGCTAGTTAATTGACCTATTGCTTCATTTGCTTTAGCTTCAAGGTCACCAAGTGCACCCATGCCTTCGGCAAGCTTTCCTTTTATTTCGTCTACTTTGCCCGTTAATTCACTAAGGGCTGCATTACTTCCGCAAGGTAACATATTTCTCTCTTATGGGTCTAAACAAACACTATTATTCCAGTCATAGGCTACACAAGTACCGTTACCAGCAATGGCATCGGCAGGATCTGGTGGAGTGCCACTACCTGAACCACCATTAGCAAACACATTTCCTGATGAAGATGCTGCTGAGTTCGGTACCCAAGATCCATGACCACCTGTAGCGTCTCCTAAACGATGAACTGATATTCCATTGACTTTAACATTTGGCGAACCAGCAGCTGCAGGATCACCGCAACCAGTTGCATCACCAACTCTTACGGCGCCTGATCCATTTACAATTACGTTACCAGATCCACTAGCGTATGATGTTGCATGAAACGGACTTGGCGTAGGACTTGCATGCCCAGCGTGGCCATCACCTATTCTTACTACTCCAGGCATTAAGTTCCTCTACTCCCTACTGGTTTACAAACATATTCTACAGAATCCCAATCACCATCAGCAGGTATATTTGCGTATGATACTAAAGATTCTTTACATTGTTCTTCTTTTTCAAACCATTGAACATCTTGTTCTATACAAGTACTTCCAAGACAGACGGTCAATAGTATATGCCATATAGCTTCCATTTTTTTTCCTAGTTCAAGTTAATATTAGGACCACCTTGGATTGTAATATCTCCTCCAGCAGTCGTGTTTTGAGTTGAACTATAATTTTCAGTAACAGCACCAGTAACTGTATCATTCAAAGTACCGGTAATATTATTTGTTACATTACCTGTTACAGTTCTATTATAATTAGCAGGTGTTTCCACCTTAATATTTCCTTTTGATGTAATAGAAAGGTTACCAATTGTGGTAGTTGAATAATCTTTCATTGCAAAGACATTTAACTTATCCATTGAAGTAATACTAGTTTCTCCAGTCACTGTAAGATCTTCAGTTTTACCAATTGTTGTATTTCTTAAGCCATCTACAAGTCTTGTTTCGTCAAGGCCAACTCTTTGTGTATAGTTACCATTAACATTTGAAGCAAAGTCTTGTCCAATTTCTGTATGTTCAGAATTTTTAATTTTGCTTTGCCTAGTTCCATGAACTAATTCTGTTTTGTTTCCATTTACTTCTAAGTGATAGTTACCTTTTACAAGATGCCTCATATCTCCATCAACAGTAATATTGGCACTACCCATAATATAAACATAATCTGCTCCGTAAACAGCTTTATAATTGGAACCTACAATTGTAAGTGTCTTATCGCCATTTGCCATATACTCTTCATTTGTACCAGAACGATGGTAAGTACTAATTCTTTCGTTACCTGGAGAGTCATCAATTTCCATAACATGGCCACGTTCAGATTCAATTACTTTATTAAGAGGATAGATTGGCTCAATATTATTATATGGCTTAGGCATATCCCAAGTTGATCTTTCATAATAAGAATCAGGTTCATCTTGGACTACACTTGTAACTTTATTTGGAACAGCTGTTTCTATTTTTTCTTTTCTTAAATTAACTTTATCAACAGTTGAGGCATGTTCATTATGAAACTCAGTAGCTACATATGGTGTATCAGGACCTTCATCCCTTAAAGGATGTATGCCTAGTGGATCGCAAAATCCAGCATCTTGTTTTCCAGTAATACCAGCTTCTCCTGGTAGAGTGCCTAAGATCAAAGGAGTTTGTTTACTAGGACCATCTAAATAAAATCCAACTACCATAGATCCTTCAACAATACCTGTTGCTGATTGACCAATACCACCACAAGAAGCTGAGGTTACAGGCATCATTACTTGTGAAAATGGTAAACTATCAGTTGGAATTTTAGTTTTATCAGCATCATGGTCACCAAAAATACGTACACGTACACGTCCTTGCGACTTAGGATCATTACGATCCTCAACAATACCAATAAAGAATATCATATTATTCAACATTACTAGCGTCTTCTCCAAATCCATCAGTACAACATTCAATATTCATCATGTAACTATCAATTCTAAATGTATGAGCTGCTGCAGCTACAAGATGCCTACCACTTTTCTTATTATCTATATCAGTTTCAGGTTCTTGCTCGTTAGGAATTCTGTTATTAGGAAATGTAATATCTACTATTGAACCTACTTCAATATCAAATCTTCCGTGAATTGTCATATC
>MDTC01263337.1_pt1 | contig 13561 bp, 2 predicted proteins | sample 811181 | NCBI WGS metagenome assembly MDTC01 (sample SAMN05326644, study PRJNA326480) | marine metagenome | isolation source: seawater | place: Pacific Ocean: North | collected 2011
CGAGGTTAATGTAGATCTTGGACTAGAAGCAAAAGATACTATACAGCAAGACAGTTCTTTAGCAGATTTGATTTGTATAGCAAGAAGACAACTGTCTGGTGATCCAGATTCTGATAATCCTGATAGATTTGAAAAAAACTCAGGTTATTTTATAATTAACAGAGCTATAGCTCGTTTTTCTTGTGAAAGAGATAGAGGCGGTTTTAGCCCTACAGCAGGAGCGAATACAGTCAATAGAGTTAAGATATGTCTGGCTGAGCTTTTTGTAAATGATGTAAAGACTTGTATTCCTATTCCTCAAGTAGGATTTTCCCCTATGGCCTATGGAGATGGGAGCGCCTCGCCCTGGACTAAATTTATTCCAGAGCAAGGCCCTGATGCTATCAATCACGCCTGTTGGCCTAATATAAAGCATGTCAATGCAGGTTTTGGAGAGTTTGAATTTATGTCTCAGCATGCTAATAGGATCATAAAAAGCGGTTTGGGCATATTTGGTGCTTCGACGCCAGGACATCGGACTGGCAAATTTTTCCCAGCCCCTATTGGTAGTTGGAAAGTTTACAACGCTGATGCTGATTATGAAAATGGAGGCACACCTAAAACTGGAGCCGAACTTTTAGAAGAGGGATTTGGAGGTAAGTTAGCCCCCGCAATTTCAGAAAAATTAGCAGTAAGTCAGATATCTGGATCTTCGTCTAGTAGTTACGAAGGTCTGACATTTCAAACTGCTGCGTATGGCCTTGACGACGACGACACGTCTGGTAGTATTTATGATGAAGCTTTTGAGTTTGGTCTATCTGGATTTAACGCAATGGATGTGTTGGGGTCATCTAGCATAAGAGGAATACTTAGCCCTAGTGAAACATCAAACGGCCAAAACAATGGGGGACTTGCTGAGACTTGGCACGGTTATATGTCTCCTTTTACTGGAGGATTTGAGACGTACGTGAACTTAAATGGTGAAGAACAAGAGTTTACTTACTACAGCGATTTTTACCTAAACTTTAATCCAGCTGAAATAGTAAATTCTATTGACAAAAGAAACAATTACTCTTTGGTGGATGGAGAGTGTGGTCCTGGGGGCTTGCAATCTCAACATCTTGACAGAGCTCTAAAAGTTAGGGAGATAACTAGGTTGTATGTCGATAAGAATCCTGCAGAGATAGCAAACACCAATTCAATATACTATCAAGTGCTGCAAGATGTCGGCATGGTTTCAGGAAATAGTCTCGCTATGAATATTAGCGGTAGCGTTTTTTCAGAAACGCTACTGTGCAGAGTTGTAAATATGCCTTTCATGGAAGGGGATTCTTATAACGTTCACGAGGAAGAGGGCACGGTTAGTCCTGTTTCGTCAGATTCCACTCCAGATGTAGCTGGTCTGTACGCATTTTCCGTCAATGAATTAAGGCCTGAAATTGCTGATGAGAGTTTTGAGGGGACTGCAGACGAAACTACCAACTTAAAGTATTTAAGTCTTCCCTCTGCAGATCCCAGTAGTTCTAATCACATACCAAATGGATTCGGTGCAGGGACATTTAGCATGTTGCCAACTCTTGCTACATTTTCAGGTCTAGGAACAGGAGGTCAAATAGGGTCATTTAAAACGAATGCCTTGCACAACTTTGGTGTTGTGTATTATGATCAAAGAGGCAGACGTTCTGGCGTCGTGCCGATTGATCCTGTTTTTGTTAAAGGATATTCAGATACAGATAGGCCTTCTATATCAGAAAAGGGTGGTGTATCAATTCAAATAAGGATTACTAGCGCTGCTCCAGATTGGGCTACGGACTACAGAATAGTCTATGGAGGCAATAGCACAATAGAGAAGTTTACGCAGTATTCTGTAGACGGAGCTTTTGCAAAAAAGAACTCTTCGTCTAGTGATGGCAAGTTCTTTCTTTCTCTTAACTACTTGCAAAAGAGTGAGATATCCTATGCGAGAGCAGGCAATGCTAAGAATCAATTAGACCTGTCTTCAGATCTTTACAGATTCACTCCTGGCGATAAGCTTAGGGTTATTAGTTACTACAACAACACCAATAGTCAGCAGGTTTATGCTAGCACTGACGAAGTGTTTGATATCGTCGAGGTTGTAACCCTCGACGAAAACATGGATAATCATCCCTTTGCAGACACAGCTACTGACAAGGGAAGTGTGGATACTTATTCTTATTCTGGTAGCGATATACAAACTGTAACCAGGAAGCAAAACCAAATCAATCCCGCTATATCAAACAACAGAAACAGACTTAATGGTCAGTTTTTGGTTGTTAAAAACAACCTAACCTCAGAGCACTTTGGTCTAAACGACTTCACCTTAGATAGTGACTTAGGTGTAAAAAAGAATATTAACTGGGAGAGGAGATGTATTGTAGAAATATTTACACCAAAGGTGGGTACTGCTCAAGATATCACAACTTATTACGAGCTAGGATACGACGGAGAAAATGATGGGTATTCAAACACCTATGGAGGAGAATGTAAAACATTAACCTTCTCAACAAACCCCCAAGGAACTGACAGTGTTACTCAGCATGTTCATTTTCCAAATGTCATAACCATAGACAAGGGCGATGTATTCTTTAGGCAAGTCCCAGTAAACCTTCAAAAATTTGAGAACAACGAGTTTGTTAGTTTGATTTCTAGTGAAAACAAGGAAGACACATCTGAGTCTAATTTCTTGCCTGTTTCTTTGGAGTCGAATTGTGTAATTGATTATTACAAATCTTCTGCTAAAGGGTTTGGTAGGCCAGCTTCTATCATACCGAACGAAAGAAAAACAAGAAACGAGACCTCTATAATATTTTCAGAGCCTACTTTGTCGAACATATTTGACAACAACTTTTCGTCATTCCCGCTTTCTATAAACTTCAAGGATCTACCTATTGAGAACGGTGCTATAGATGCTATAATACCTAGGGGCAGTATGCTCACTGTGCTTCAAAGAAGTAAGGTTTCTGATGTGCTGTTGAACAGAGACATCCTTACTACTGCCAGCGGTCAAGAAAATGTCACAGTGTCAAACAAGGTTTTGGGTGAGGCTAGTTTTTATCCCATAAACTATGGCAGCTCTGGATCTGCTTCGTCTGTAATTGTAGAGGATGACATCATATACTTCGCAGATCTTGACAATCAAAAGATTGTACAAATTAGTCAGAAGGGGTTGGATATAATCTCTGAAAGATCTATGGACAAGTATTTCAAGGACAAGATGTCTGAGTTCTTGAGTATAGAGTTAGCAAACCGAAGAGCAGTTATGGGTTATGATCCAGTCAATGATGAGCTGATATTTACTCTGACCACATTTAACGATCAAGTTGGCGTACCATCTTTTGCTAAAAAGCAAGATATTATAAATGCAGATTCCTTTTCTTTTGGTCCTCCAAAGCGAAGAAACGGTCAAAATTTAAAAGATACTGTGGGGTCGATAGAGCTGCCACTAGCAAGCATTGCGTACTCTCCTGGAGCTGAAGGTAACTGGACATCAAGGTATGATTTTGGATCTACATGTTACGCGAATATCAGAAACGAGTTTTTGTCATTTAGGTGTACAGGGACAGAAAACTCTATATCCCCCATGGTGTGGATTCACAACGATTCTGAAAATAGAAATTCTTTTTATGGGGCTTCGTGTGTATCTATGATTAAGTCATCTGCAAATGGCATACAGTCAGACAGCCCATCAAATATCAAAGAGTTTAATGCAATATCATTAGAGTCAAATGTATTTTGGGATGTCTCTATGGCTACGTCAAACGATTACACAACGGTCGTAGATTTCAAAGACTACGAGGGTATTAAGTACGCCAGTGTTCCAAGATCGCGTAAATCATCAAGCGGCAATAGCAGTAAGTATTTTGTACTAGGAAGAATTACACCAACCCAGTTTGTCAAACAATTAGAGGCGTCAAATGGGGAGAGGTTTACTATTCGTTTTAGCTCTGAAATCAAACACTTTGTTCCAATAGGAAATACTAGTTCGGTAAAATTTTATAGCGAACAACCTGGTGCAGGAAATAGAATATTACCACTCTTCGCTTCAGCAAGTGTAGAGTTGTCTGAGATAAATGGAAATACTGTTACTATTTCAAGAACAGGTTTGGGACAACCTTTAGTTTCAGAGAATCTTAATCCAGTATTTGGTCTCAACCCCCAGGAGGAGGTCACGATAATGATAGAAGGTCAGAGTGTAGTATACGGCGATCAGTTAAGAGACGCATACACCACTGTGTTGTGTGTAACAGACACTCAAGAGAAAGCTGAGCTTTACGCTATAAACGTTGAGTACACTCAGAGTAACATCAATCCCACTACCTAATATTTATTAACTTTACAACATGGACTTCATTGACATTATTGTAAGATTGATAACGCCTTTAGAGGGCGTTGACTATGCAATCGCACCCATAGTTCTTGCAGCCTTGTCTGCTGCTCCTGGCATCATCGGTGGTATAAGTGCTGCAAATCAAGCAAGCAAGCAAGCAACAAAAGCTTTGAACAGGGCAAACCAAGACAAAGATGATGCTCAGGAAGCTATAGAGAGATTGAAGAGTGGTGTCTTAGAGTTTGAGCCAGAGAAGTTTAAATTTTCTGAAAAGAATCTAGAAGCTTACGATTTAGCCCAAAGTGCTGCACCAGAGATGCAAGCACAAAGGGCTCTAGAGCAATCGCTTGCTACTAGTGCTACAGCTGCTTCTACAGACCCTAGGCTCGCTGCTATGACAGCAGCGTCTACTGCTGGTCAAGCAGCTCAGGCAGCAGAGACTTCAGCTATAGGCTCTCTGGGTAGGCGCCAAAAGGCAGCAGGAGATTTGGCTACTGTGCAAGACGAGACTCAGCAAATGAATGTTGAAGCTCGTCAGGATCAATTTGATAAAGAGTTGAGAATAGCGCAAAGCAGAGAGCAACAAGCTATCAATGCAGCTAGAGCAGCTCAGGACGTTAAAGACCAGGCTAAGGTTGACAAAAACCAAGCTTTGATACAGGGTGGATTGAGCCTACTTAGTGGAGGAATTGGGATACAAGGAGCTGACCCAACCTTTGCAGGCATGTTCCAAAGCGGGCCAAACACCACCAACCCGTTTGCACCTCCCCCTCCAACAACGCAAGCTGAAGGCGGTAAGCTTTCTCATAGAGAGGGGGGTCAGGTGTACGAGACTGAAGGAGAGTTTGATCACAGCACCAACAAAAAGGCTTTGGTTGACGAAGAGACTGGAGTTAAAGAAGCCGAGCTCACTGGAGGAGAGCTCGTCTTTAACCCAGACCACACGAAAAAGATTGAGCAGTTTATTGCTGAAGGACGGGCAAAAGCTTTGTTTAACTTCCTACAAGATTTGCTTAGCCAACCTAGATTTCAGCCATGAGCCAACACAATCTTCCTCCACAGATATACTTTGGATTACCTGATTCTGCCTCTGCAACAAAAGAGGTTCAACAATCTATTCAAGAGACTCAGGAAGCTGTAAATGCTGCTAGAGACATAGTAGTAAACAGGCGCAATGCTAAGACAAGATACCTTACCGAAGTCTTTGGAGAAGGCCTTGGTCAGATGTATGATGGCGATCGTGAGGCTGCACAAAAGATGCAGCAATATATTGAGTATCAATACGATCAAGGATTGTACAATAGTGACCCAACTAAATTCAGTCAGATTGTAGCTGATTACAACGCTCATATAGAACTGTTTCAAACACACTACAAAAACACGTACGGTACTTCTACAGCTACTGGTGAGGGCACTACATATCTTGATATCCAAGCTCGTCAAGCACTAAACAATTCTGATGAATTTTGGGAAAACACTGGTAATCAGGTAGTTGGAAATGAGTTTGATCAGGCTCAAGAAACTTTAAACCAACTTAATTCTAGCATAGCTGGACTGGATTATGACGAGGAGATGGGCACCTTTGTTGCTACTGACTCTGTTACTGGGGAGAGAGTTGCTTTGGCTCAAAGCTCTCAGTATCAGCTAGGTAACAAAGCGTTTGTCCCTGATCTAGAAAAACTTACACCTCCTTCATGGTTTGATTTGTCTACAGATGCAACAACTGCAAATCAGGTAAAACTGAGGTTGCAAACGTTGGACGCTGAAGGGAAGCAAATTAAACCTGAGGTTGCATCGGGGCTTGTGTTTGATCAAAGAACTGGATTAGCTAATCCAGACGCTCCAAAAACAAAGGCTCAAGAGGATTACAGGAGAGCCTTGGCTGTTGCGTTTAACGCTGAGCTCGGCTTAGATTTTTCTCAAGAACAAATCGAAGCCTTTTCTGCAGGTGACATGAACGCTTTGGCAGATCGAGCTGACGACTTTAGAATCATAGAGCAGAAAGCTAGAGAAAGGTTTATCGAGTTAAACAGATTTGGAGTTGAACCCAAGCCTGCAGAGACGCCAAAGGATGAAGACCCTTTCCCTATGATTAGCACTACAACAAGAGATGTTTCTGTATCTACAGGTAACGTACCTGCTTCTAGTGATGTTCAAATATTTGATGTGACCGTCCCTGCTTTCGAGTTAGAAAAACCAATAAAACAAGATGCTACAGGAGTCACTGGTGAGTATGTAATTACTCACGTCTTGGCTGGGCCTGATGGTTCTCTGTATGCTCAGATACGAGTTCCTGACACTATTGAAAATCAAGAAGGGGAGATTGAAGAGATTGAAAGAGCTATAACGATAAACATACAGGGAGATGATGATAGAGCAGAAGAGATAAGGAGAAACTTGACTGCAATAGGTGTTCCAACAGACAGTCCATTGTGGAGCACTTTGATTCAAAACGCTCAGCGAACACTTGAAGCTAAGAATCAGAGAGCTCAAGAAGAGTTTGACGCTCAACAAAATGTTGGCCTAGTAAGAGAATTGCAAGAGCAACCACAAGAGGAAGAATCAGAAGGCTTTTTACAAACTATAGGCAATACCCTACTTAACATCCTTAGACCTTAAGCTTTATGGCTGACTTGTATAAAATACTTGGCGCTCAACCACAGCAGCCAACGGTTTCACAGCCTAACGGAAGAAAAGATGAGCTCTTAGCTTTTTTGGATGAGTATCAGAAAGCTGGGGTAAATGCTCAGAGCACTTTCAATTCAGCAGTAGCGCAAGGCTTTGATCCTGAGATGATACAGGGCGAGATGTATCTACGAATGGAAGATGCAAAGAAGAAGCAAGAGGAGGAGTTTAACAGCTATTTAGCAGAGCTCAGGGCAGATAAGCAACAACGAGTCAATGTTAGAAGAAGAGCTCAGAGACAGGACACCATAGATGATGATGTCATGCTTGATGCAGACAATGCTTTGGTAAATGCAAACACTGCTTTGACTCAACTCCGAGATGCCAAAAAAGACATAGAGTCAGGCGACTTAACACCAGGAGAAACGAACAGGGCAGAAAGAGTTTTGGAAAGCCTTGGTTACGATCCTACTGGCTATAGGGAGGCTCAAGAAAATAAAACAAGTCCTTTTGGTCTAGGCATTGGTGCTTCACGCGGCTTATCTGTTTTGCAAGAGGCGGTGTTTGATTGGTACACATCAGCCCGAAATGAAAGAACACCAGAGCTTAATCAAAAAACTCTGGATGATATCAATAACGCTATACAGATAGAGGAGCAAAACTTAGCCGATGCTGTAGCTAGGCAAAATGAGATAAACTCTTCTGTTGGTCTTGAGTACAACTTTGATCCAAACTCTGAGTTTGATGTAAGCAATCTTACGCAGGAAGCCATTGAAAGACTAGGATTGGAAGAAAGATTTGAGGCGGGTCAAGAGAACTATATGTTGCTAGACTACTTGCCTGTTGTAGGCCCAGTAATCGGTAAAGGTCTTGCATGGGCAGGAGATACAGTCTTTGATACTGCAAGAATACTTAACGCTGTTACCGCTGACTCAAAGGGAGTTAATGCTTGGTTGGATAGACGCAATGCAGCGATACAAGGCTTTAGAGATCAAACTGCTAGGGATATCGGTTTGTCCGAAAATAACAGGTCTCGCGGGGCAACTGATGTTTTATTTGACGGGAATGAAAGTGCGACACAAAAAGCACTGAAAGTAGTTGACTTCGCTCTTGATCTTATGCCAGAAGCTGCTGCTCAAATTTACACTTTGGGTGGGAAGAGTGTGCAAAAAGCGGTTGCTACAGGGGCCATGAAGTACCTAACCAAGTCTAATGTATACCTTACAAGCTTGGGTCTGAAAAGCGCTGGATCGTTTAGAAAATCTCTAGACGAAAGAACTGACTTGACTTCAACTGAAAAGAACTTAATGTCTTTGATGGTTGGCGGCTCAGAGCTTGCTCTAGCAAAAATGTTTGCTGGGGCTGAAAGGCTAGCTGGAAGGGCGTTCATGAAGACGCCCGAAAGCGTAGCCCAAGCAGCAAGACAACGTGCTACTGCTGCGTTAAAAGACATCGACTATGGCAGAGTGGGTTGGGGAGAGGTTGGTAAACAAACCATATTTGAAGGCTTTGAAGAAGGTATTCAAGCCACCGTACAAGAAAACATTGAAAATGTTTATGACTTTGCTAACGGTGTAAAGCCTCAGAAAGAACTCAACTTTTATGCGATAGCAGACGGGTTTCTAGGTGGACTGCTTATGGGTGGCACTATGGCATCTGTGGGTAAACTTTCTAGCAACCTTGGGCACTCTAAAGTAAAGGAGTCTGAAAAGCTTCAGAAAGAAATCATTGCACTCATTGAAAGCAGAATCAATTCTGAGCCAGACCCTGAAAAAAGAAAAAAACTTAGAACTACCCTGCTGCAAGAGCAAGATAGGCTCAATAGATTGCACTCTATTGGAAATGCTTTCTATGATAGGCTATCGGAAGAAGATAAGGCTACCATTATAAGCATCAATCAAAAGCTTTCTGATCTAAGGGATAGAGCTCAAGCCGCTAAGGGGAAAGAAAAGGATGCCCTTAAAAAAGAGTTTGAAAGTCTCTACGCTGAGAAGTCTGAAATAGAATCAAAAGTTATAACGCCTGCAGAGCTAGCAGAGCTGTCCAAGGAAAGGCCTTCTACTAATCAGCTCATGGGTCTGATAGAAGAGGTTGTAACTCCTAGAGTAGTACCCGATTCAGAGGTACAGGAAAACAACAACAGGGCCCAAGCAGAAGATGACGTAGTTTCTTATACAAACCAAGAAGTAGCAGATCAAGTTTATTCTTTGCTGGACAGAGCTCAAGCTGCGCGTGATGCAGGCAATGTTGGGTTGTACGGTTCGCTAAGACAAAGAGCTAGAAGAGTAGCTAACGCATCAGGTATTGATGGGATGGATTGGGTAAATGTCTTGGACAAATACGAGGCAGGTGAAAGAGTCCCATTCCCCGAAGTATCAGAAAGAACTGTTGACGACTTAATGCAAGAGGACTCCGTAGAGGTTGAGTTGTCTCCCGACGGAGACATTCAACAAGGGGGTAAGAATATTGCGATCCCATCAAAGATCATTACGAAGTTGAACAGACTCGTAAAGAGTTTTTCAAACAGCTTTGGAAGGGGCAGAGTGACAGCTAAATATCACAAGACTCAAGCTAGCCTCTACAGCATTAGCGACGAAATGAGACAGGCTGGAGCTTCAGAACTAAAAGATCCTGACAGTGGCGTGACATTTGGAGTCTTTGTTTCTGATGGAAACGGTGGTGGTACTCTCCATATAGGGCCAATGTTTGACATGGCTGGTCAAGATGTAGTCTCCGAAGAGTCACTTCATTTTGTTCTTGAGCCATTGCTGAGAAATGACGACACAAACAGAAAGGCTTTGTTTGATGAGCTTCTGACTATGGCTGGGCTTGAGTTTGTTGAAGGCAAACTCAGCCCTATAGAAGGAGCTACTTTCAATGCTGCTGCAAGAGAGATCGTTCTATCAAGAGAACCCTTCTATGACCCTAATGACTTGGCTGACTTTGAGGAGGAGATGATTATGGGTTTCTTGTTGGATTACGCGGCTAGACCATCAGCTTACAAGACTCCTGACAACAGAAGTGCGTTACGCAGAATCATAGATACGTTTGCAAATCTGTTTTCAAAAACACCTGACACTCAAGTTATAAGCACTGAAGACGACCTGTTGAGTCTTGCAAGAAAAGTTTCAAGAGGACTCAAAGGTGAGGAGACTAACATAGTTGGGAGATACAACAACGAGGTTGAGTCTACTAGAAAATCAAAAGGCATAACACAAAAGCCTTTTGATTACTTGGAGGGGGCAGAAGTGTTTTACACTGATGTCTCTGATGGTAGAGTAAAGTCTATTGACGTTAGAGATTACTTTCACTTTAGAAATTGGTACAACTCTCTAACAGAAAATCAACGATTCACAAATCGAGTCGCTGATATGTACTACATAGATGAGCTTGGAGTAAAAAGAATTATCAAGAGACCGAAACCGAATCTTGATAGAAATGGTAGAGTCATTTTTACAGGGGTAAAACAACCTGGAGGGAAACTACCTACTGAAAGGACTGATAAGTCTAATACCATAAGAACAGGCCTGCAAGATAATACTGTAGTCTATAGAGCAGGGGACTTGGTTGAAAAGGCTGAGCCCGCAGCTATGATGAGGATGGGTAGAAGCACTGGTCATTTTGGTACAGGGTTCTACTTCTTTTCAAGCGAGGATCGAGCTAAGGAATACGCTGCAGGTAAGAGAGAGGTATCTAAGCTAGATATTTCTGGATACAATCTAGCTCGTGCAACCAGGGCTCTTCATGACACCCTTAAGTCTATCAACAATAGTCAGAATGCAAAAGATGTATTCTCTCGTGGTGACTACAAGTTTTCTCCATACGACTTCGTTCTTGTTGGATCTGTGACGGGTGACGTTATATCTGAAGCTCAGTCAAGAGATTTAGCAAAGAAGGCTCAAGCCGTTTACGATCAGCAGAAGTCACTGCCTGTAGAAAGATTCAAGGAAAGAGACACTATCTCTACCATCATCATGAAGACGTTAGGCTATGAAGGCGTCAATGCTGTAGGTACGAATCTTGATAATGCTGAGTTTGGTACTGTCATATATGATATAAAACCAACTCAGGACACTTCAAAAGCGCGTTCAGCTAGAAGGGCTAGAGGTGTAGTAAAAAACAATGTTCCAGCTGACAAGGCTACTTGGGCTTTGAAAGAAAGAAACTCAGCTCAAACAAGGTTCGATCTGTTTAGAAAAAGAATAGTAGACAAGTTTGCTCCAATACTTGATTTGCAAACTACGATAGAGGAGTCCAGGGGGTTCAAGTTAGCTGAAGATCAAGACTTTAGAATGGCTGAGGAGCTGATGTACGGCAAGGCAGCAGAGGCTTTGGAGAAGCTTGATGCTAAAGTAAAAGAGCTTACGGACCTTATGTCTGAGTTGAATCTAACTCAAGAAGAAGTATCTGATTACCTGTATGCACTTCACGTTCCAGAAAGAAACAGAGTAGTTCAAGAAAGAAATGGAACAAAAAACGGTAGTGGTCAGACAAACGAGCAGGCAGAAAGAACTCTTGAAAGACTTGCTCCTAAAAGAGAAGCGCTTGAGAGAGTGGAGAAAATCGTTAGAGATATACAGCAGGATACTAGGAAGACATTTGTGGATCTAGGTCTTCATAGCCAAGAAACTGTTGATCAGTTTAACAACCAGTTTGAGTTCTATGTTCCTCTCTCTGGTCTGCCAAACACTGATGAGGATAGTTCAACAGGCAGAGAGCCATACCCAACATCTGGATTTTCTGTAACAGATCCTACCAAAAGAGCTGAGGGGAGAAAAACAAAAGCAGAAAACATACTTGCTCAGATCATAAATCAAAATGCTCAGGCTCATGTAAATGGAAGGACTAATGAAGCAGTAAATGCATTGTACAATCTCGTTGAGAATAATCCTAATCCTAGGCTATGGGGCATCGTTGATGAAGCAAGCCCTAAAGATCCAAATGTAGTTGGCGTAAGAGTTAATGGCATTCAGAAATTTATAAGGTTCGAAGATGCCAGCTACGCTGAAAGCCTTAGAGGTATGGGCCCTACAGGAAAAGGTTTCTTTACAGATACCTTGGCTGGGGCTTTGCTAAGATCCAGCAACAACTGGTTGAGGATGTCTTTTACCACCCTCAACCCTGAGTTCTTCATATCAAACTTTTCTAGAGATATACAGTCTGCCGTATTTAATGCAGCGGCAGAAGCTGATATCCCAGGCGGGATTCTAAACGATCAGGGGATTGTGAAGGACATGTTGCGAAACGTTAGTCCTTCACTTAAAGCTCTATTGAAGGGTAGTGTTGGAAGAGACATGCCTCCTGTTATAGGTAGATACTTCGAGGAGTTTAAAGAAGATGGGGGTAAAACAGGTTGGGCATACACAAAGCCATTAGAGAAGAGAGTAGAGGAGATTGATAAAGCTATTGCTAAGTCAGGGGGCAAAACAACGAATGCTCAAAAAATTATTGGGACAGCAAAGAATGTAAAGGATTTTGTTGAAGGCGTTAATGACGCTTTTGAAAACGCGATTAGATTGTCGGCTTACATCGCTGCAAGAGAAAATGGTGTAAGTAGAGCAAAGGCAGCTCAGCTAGCCAAAAATGTAACCGTAAACTTTAACAAGCACGGTGAGTACGGGCAAGCTCTTAACTCTTTGTACTTGTTTTTCAACGCTTCTGTGCAGGGTACAGCAAGACTCGGAAAGTCTTTGTTGACTTTGAAAGATCCACCAAGACCACAATCAGAGGTTAAGGGTGTTGCAGAAAACATCAAAAATTTCTACGGCAGAGTAAACAATGCTCAAAAACTTGCCGCTGGTTTGATGCTGTTTAACTCTATGCTTACAATAATAAACAGATCTCTTTCTGACGAAGACGAAGATGGAGTTTTGTTTTACGATAAGATTCCTGACTACGTAAAGGAAAGGAATATGATTATCGTGATGCCTAGCGGTGTCGGAGCTGGAAGGGATTACGTAGCTATACCCATGCCTTATGGGTTCAACATATTCGCTAACGTTGGATCATCTGCGGTAGATGTTGCGGAGGGCGCAAGGGATGTTGATGAAGCTCTTAGTTTCATCACCATGTCGTTTATAAGCTCTTTTGTCCCGCTAGGATTTGGACAATCTAGCGACTTGTTTAAGCATGTAGTAAAAGCTGGGACACCTACTATACTGAAGCCTTTGGTCGAGGCCTCAATCAATGAAACTTATTTTGGCGGAAAGGTTGCTACAGAGCAACTCCCATACGGGACTCCAAAGCCAGAGTCTAGTATGTCTTTTAGAAGTCCCGAAATAGTGAAAGACATTTTTTCTTGGTTCAATACATTAGAGGCTTTTGGAAAACCTGGAGGTTCAGAGGAGGTAGCTGGTGCAATAGACTTCAATCCAGACAAGCTCTGGTACATGGTAAACTATTTCTTTGGCGGGTCAGGTCAGTTCTTGCTCAGAGGTAAGCACACGTTTGATCTTGTAATGGCAAGAGGCGAAGAGGAAGATATTCAGCTGTCATACAATGACATCCCATTTATGAGGAAGTTTTACGGTGAGCCAGCAAAGTTCTATGACTATCAGCTCTTTGAAGAAAATTCTGAAAGCGTAAAGCAGCTTGTAAGAGAGAGAAAGA
>MDTC01034309.1_pt1 | contig 13559 bp, 13 predicted proteins | sample 811181 | NCBI WGS metagenome assembly MDTC01 (sample SAMN05326644, study PRJNA326480) | marine metagenome | isolation source: seawater | place: Pacific Ocean: North | collected 2011
AGTAGCTAAGAAGAAAGCTAAGAAGAAAGTAGCTAAGAAGAAAGCTAAGAAGAAAGTAGCTAAGAAGAAAGCTAAAAGGAAAGTAGCTAAGAAGAAAGTAGCTAAGAAGAAAGCTAAAAGGAAAGTAGCTAAGAAGAAAGCTAAAAGGAAAGTAAAAAGAAAATCTAAAAAATAGTTTTTCTTAAGAATTAAAAGCCCCTCATAAAGGGGCTTTTTTTATTTTAAGAATGACTGATACCCAAGATTGTTACTTTCGTCTGTGTAATTGAAATTCATTTCACTCAGAAAAGATTTAATCTCATTCTCGTTTATATTATCTGATGATATTCCAATAAGCACTCTACCATAAGCATTCCCATGATTTCTATAATGAAATAATGTAATACTCCAATCTTCATTCATTGAGCTTAAAAAATCTAATAAAGCTCTTGGTTTTTCTGGAAACTCAAATCTGAATATTTTTTCACTTATCTTACTTGGTGGCTTTCCACCCACCATATATCTAAGATGAAGTTTTGATAATTCATCATGCGTTAAATCTTGAAATTGATATCCATTAGAGTCTAGTTTTTTGAGAAGATTCTGCTTATCCTCACCTATATTTTCTGACTTAATACCTACAAAGATCTTTGCATCATTTTTGTCTGATAATCTATAGTTAAATTCACTTATACTTCTTTTACCAATTATTTCGCAGAATTTTTTTAGGCTTCCTGGTTGTTCAGGAATTTGAACTGAAAGCAGGATTTCTCTACCGTCACCAATTTCTGTCCTTTCTGTTACATGTTTAAGCCTGTCAAAATTTAGATTAGCACCAGAATTAATAACAATTACATTTTTATTTGAAATTTTATGCTCCAAAATATATTTTTTCGCACCTGCCAAAGATAACGCACCAGCAGGTTCTGACATAATTCTTGTGTCCTCAAAAATATCTTTTATGGCGCCGCAAGTTTCATCGATGGAGACTAAAATAGTTTCATCAACATACTGCTTCGCAATTTCAAAGGTATTTTCTCCTATTAATTTAACCGCACATCCATCTACAAATAAGCCTACTTGGTCTAGTTGTACTCTCGCTCCCTTTCTGAATGAATTATGAAGAGTAGGTGCGTCTTCAGATTCAACAGAAATAATTTTACAATTAGGAATGAAATGTTTTAGATATAAAGACATTCCTGCTATCAAACCCCCTCCACCAACTGGAATAAAAATATAATCAATATTTTTACCATATTGTTCAATTATTTCTTTAGCAACAGTACCCTGTCCTGCAATTACATGAGGGTCGTCAAATGGGTGAATAAAAGTCATATCCTTTTCTCTAGATAATTCTTGGGCGTGAGAATAGGCTTCGTCAAAGTTATCACCGTAAAGTAAAACCTCACCATTAAGTCTTTTAACAGACTCAATTTTAATTGGTGGGGTCGTAATTGGCATAACTATAATTGCTTTAATTTTTAAAAAATGGGCTGATAATGCTACTCCTTGAGCATGATTGCCTGCTGAAGCAGCTATTACACCCTTTTGAAGTATATTTTGACTTAATCTTGATATTTTATTATATGATCCTCTGCACTTAAAAGAGAAGATTGGCTGTAAATCTTCACGTTTAATCATAAGATTATTATTTAATCTAAATGACATTTTATTAAGATTAGTAATAGGAGTCTTATGAGCTACATCATAAACATTACTTTCATCTATTTCTTTTATATAATCAAATTTCATTAGTAAATGTATAAGTTTTCAAAAGGAAATTTATGTATAGTATATCTTTTATTTTATATAATCACTACTATGACTAATAATATGATTCAAGGTGAGATTTTAGAAGTAATACATTGGACTGATAAGTTGTATTCTCTAAAAATTAACGCACCTGGTGTTGATTTTACACCTGGACAATTTGCCAAACTTGGTATGATGATAGATGATGAATTCATTTCACGTCCATATTCCTTTGTAAACTCTCCTGATGAGAACATACTTGAGTTTTATTCTATTCATGTTCCTGATGGTCCTTTATCTACCAAAATGAAGTATTTAAAAAAAGGCGAAGAAATACATGTAAGTAGACAAGGCTCTGGGTTTCTTGTAATGAACGAAATGCCGAAAGATATTAAAACCTTATGGATGTTAAGCACTGGAACTGCAATAGGACCATTTCTTTCTATACTTAAGACTAAGTCATCTTGGGATCAATTTCATAAAGCAGTCTTAGTACACTCAGTTAGATATGCAAATGAATTAACTTATAAAGATACGATTGATAAAATTAAAGATGAAAAAAAAGAGAGATTTCATTATGTTCCTTGTGTGAGTAGGGAAAGTAATGATTTCTCGATAAATCACAGAATTACTGGCGCTATAGAAGAAAATCTGTTTAAAAAAAAATTTAACTTAGATATATTAGAACCAAATTCTCATTTTATGCTTTGTGGTAACCCTGATATGGTTACTGATGTGACAGATTTATTAAAAAAATTAGGATATATTAAACACCGAAGAAGAACGCCAGGTCAAATAAGTACAGAGAATTATTGGTAAGTGACTTTATTTTCTATTTGACCGATTTTTTCAATCTTACAACTTACAACATCTCCATCTTTTAGAAATTCTGGTGGGTTACGAGCAAAACCTACACCACTTGGTGTCCCAGTTGCTATTACATCACCTGGGAACAGTTTAACCGACTTTGTAATTGTTTCTATTTGTTTTGGTATATCGAATATTTGAAATTTTGTATTTGATTTTTGTTTTACTATACCATTAACTCTGCACTCTATATTTAAAGAGTGAGGATCCTCAACCTCGTCTTTTGTAACAATGCATGGCCCAATTGGACAGGAACCTGGTAAACTTTTACCAAGAAAAAATTGTTTATGATTCCGCTGAATATCTCTTGCAGATATATCATTAATTATGGTGTAACCAAACACTACGTCATACGCGTCTTCGCGGCTTACATTAAAACATTCATCTGATATTACAACTGCTAATTCAACTTCCCAATCAATTTCTTTGGAGATAGAGGGATTATATGGTATTTCTGCAAAAGGATGATTGATGCTCGAAACAGATTTTGTAAAAACTATAGGAACTTTAGGTGTTTTAATATCTCTTTGGAAAGCAGTGCCTGTTTCCTCAATGTGATCTCTATAGTTAAGGCCCATACACATTATATTTTGTTTCGTTGATAAGATGGGACTCAATATGCTTTCGTATTTATTCGTTCTAAAAATTTCATTCGTATTACAATATTCAATTAAATCCTTTAAATTTTTTTCACCAGATATAAAACTTTCAAAGCTAATAAACTGTTTTGGGCAATATGGAGATAATGCTGGCACCAGAAATTCACTTTTCTCTTTAATGGCCATATAATTTTTATTGTCAATTCTGAGAGTATATATTTTCATATTAATCTTTTTTCCTTATATGTTTTATATACTTTGGTATACCATCATTAATGCACTCTGATTTTGTTGCAGAAAATTTCATTATCTGCTCTTCTTTTTGTTCATCATAAAAAGAAATATTAATATAGCATTTAGCATTAATCTTAAAAGGCAACATAAGCATATTTCTGTAAGTGAATGTTTGATCGTTAATTTCAAAAATTTTAATTTTCGCAGATTTTTTATTTATAAGATTATTTGAGTCTTCTATATTATAAAATATCAACTTTCCACTTTGTGACCATAAAGTTTTTTCATTTGCATCATCCATTGTTTTTTTAATTAAAGCATCCTCATAAGATAACTCGATATTTTTATCTATAATTGCTATGGAAACAGATTGGTCATTAAGTTGTAAAATTTGAAAACTCATTTCATTTTAAATTGATTTTTAATATATGAATAATAATCAAGGCTATCATTAGCTTCTATATTTTTTTGCCTCTTTAAAGAATCTTTAGCCTCATTAGACAATTGCTCTCGAATTTTAATGTTTTCATTAAAATCATTAAAAAATTTCGTATTTTTTTCCGACTGAATTAAGCTTAATTCAAAAAAACCAAACTCATTTTTTTTCATTTCCTCGATAATTTGATGAGAAGGTGTAGCGCTAACATCATAAATTTTTTCTTTTTGCATATTAATTGCTTTTATATAATTCTTAGTATTAAGGTTGAAGTCCATTATGTTAGCTAATGATTCAAGTTCCTCGAATATCGCTATCAATACTTCCTTTAAATTTTTTTCTTTGCCTTGATAAAAAACTTTACATTCTGGGTCTCTTCCATCATGAGCAATCTTTATTGAATTATAATTTATTTGTTTGTAATCGTCTTCAGATATTAAATCTGTTGAGGACAAAAGACTATATAGAATAAAAATTTCAAGAAAATTCATTTGCTCGACACTGATCCCAGATGGTGAAAATGGGTTTAGATCAAATGCTCTCATTTCAATATATTCCACACCCTTATTTTCAAGTTCATATATTGAGTTTAACTGACTGATTTCATTATTCTTTGGTCTAACAAGTCCGTAATATTCATTCTCTATTTGAAGCTGAAAATCGTTTAATTGTTTAAAATAACCTTCCTCATAAACTCCATTTTTACTATATTCATCTGATCTAGTTGTAATTGCTTTTTCTATACTTTTTACATATTGCGTAATTGAATTAAAGTTTATATCTACACCTAAATCGTTCTCTTTTCTATTTTGATACCCAATATCGCCAAGTCTTAAAGAAGTAGCGAATTTCTTATACATTGTGGAGTGATCATATTTTTCAAGTTTGTGTTTTTTGCCATCTAGATAAGATTTACATATTGCTGGAGAGCTTCCAAACAAATAAGTAATTATAAAATTATTTCTTAGTATATTTCTAAGAATTTTAAAGTAGGATTGAGATTTGAAAATTTTAATTGCTTCTTTTTTTTGCTTAAAATCTTTAAATTCATTCCAGAAACTTTGTCCAAAAGAATAATTATAATGAATTCCAGCAATAACCTGCATAATTCTTCCGTACCTATGGCCTAAGCCCCTTCTGTAAGTTGTTTTCATTCTGCCTATATTTGATTCGCCATAATAAGCAATTGGGATGCCAAGATTTCCATTAATTACACACGGCATTGAATTAGACCATAAGATCTCTTCTTTTAAATTTTTGCAAACAAAGGAATGTATGTTATTTAAAAAATCTATTACTTCTTCATTAGTAGAAAACGTTGGAGTCACCATCTCTAACAGTGCTTCAGAATAATCTGTAGTAATAAATTTATTTGTTAAAGGAGACCCAAAGGAACTAGGGTGTTTTTTGAAAGAAATGACACCTTCAGAGTTTACCCTTAAAGATTCTTTTTCTAAACCAATTTTTTTATCGCGGATTTTTTTAATAAAAGAATGGTCTGATAAATTTGAATAAAACTTATCATTCATAGGCTTATTTAATCTATTAAATTCTTAAGAAACTTATTATTTTTTGCTTTCGTCAATATCAGCAAATCTTGCAGCTATTTGCATTATAACCACAGCCAGAACTATAGCTCCAATTGTTATCCATGCCCATCCAGTCATAATATTCCTCCTCCTAACATGTTAATCATATCATGGATTTTATTCTTTTCCAGTCAAATAAAGGACCAGGATCAATTTTACGTCCAGGCGCAATATCTGAATGACCAACTATTCTATCTTTAGAAATTTTAGGAAATATTTTACGTATTTCTTTTATAGAAGTTGCTAAAACTTCATATTGAATGTCTTCATAAACAATATCATAAAATCCCTCTAGTTCAATTCCTATTGAGTAATTATTACAGTCTTGTACTCCATCATATATAGACTTTCCTGCATGCCAAGCTCTTTGTAGAAGATCTACAAACTGAATTAATTCACCATTTCTCTTGATGTATAAATGACTCGAAAGCTTCATATCTTTAATTTTATTAATCTCTGTATTTATTGATGATTCATCCAATTTATTTGTAAATAAAAGCTCAACATTGTTATTATTGAAAATAGAGGGAGGAATGCTAATAGAATGAATAACTAAAAGATTTATTTCTGTATTGGCCGGCCTCGAATCAAAGTTTGGGGAGTCAATTCGTTTAGCCTCCTTTAAGTATATTTTAGAGTTTTCTTTCATGATTGTATTATGACAAAAAAAAGCCCTGGGATGCAGGGCTTTTATAATTAATGTTAACGCCGTGAAAACTACATCATGCCGCCCATGCCGCCCATGCCGCCCATAGGATTCATTTCAGGGGCTGGACCATGACCATGATCATGTTCTTCTTCTTTTGGTAGCTCAGAAACCATTGCTTGGGTTGTAATCATTAAACCAGCTACTGAAGCAGCGTTTTGCAGTGCAGTTCTAGTAACTTTGGTTGGGTCTAATATTCCCATGTCAATCATATCTCCGAATTCACCTGTAGCAGCGTTGTAACCTTCATTAGTATTTTTACTATCTTGTACTTTGGCAAGAATTACTGAAGGCTCATCGCCAGCATTTGCCACAATTTGCCTTAATGGCTCTTCCATAGCTTTTCTGAGTATTTTGATACCCATATCTTGGTCTGAATTGTCAGCTTTTAATTTGTCAGTGGCAGTTTTAGCTCTCAATAATGCTGTTCCGCCTCCTGGCACAACTCCTTCTTCTACTGCAGCTCTCGTGGCATGCAGTGCATCTTCAACTCTGGCTTTCTTTTCTTTCATTTCAACCTCAGTTGCAGCTCCAACTTTTATCACAGCTACACCGCCTGCTAATTTAGCCATCCTTTCTTGAAGTTTTTCTTTATCATAATCTGAAGTAGCCTCTTCTATCTGAGCTCGGATTTGATCAACTCGGCCTTTAATTTGGTCAGCGCTACCAGCTCCATCAATTATAGTAGTATTTTCTTTAGTAATGTTAACCTTCTTAGCATTACCTAGGTCTTCTAGGGTAACTTTCTCGAGAGACAAACCAACCTCTTCTGAGATTACATTACCACCAGCTAAAATAGCTATATCTTGAAGCATTGCTTTTCTCCTATCGCCAAAACCAGGTGCTTTTACAGCAGCTACCTTAACGATACCTCTTATTGTATTTACAACTAAAGTTGCTAAAGCTTCGCCTTCAACATCTTCAGCAATAATTAATAGTGGTTTACCAGATTTTGCAACAGCTTCTAATAACGGTAAAAGCTCTCTTATATTTGATATTTTTTTATCATGAAGAAGTATATATGGATCCTCTAAATCACAAGTCATATTATCTTGGTTATTTGCAAAGTAAGGCGACAAATAGCCTCTATCAAATTGCATTCCCTCAACGACCTCTAAATCATTCTCTAACGAGGTACCTTCTTCAACCGTAATAACACCCTCTTTTCCTACCTTATCCATGGCTTCGGCTATAATGTCGCCTACTAAAGAATCAGAGTTTGCAGATATTGTTCCAACTTGAGCAATCTCTTTATTATCTGAGCAAGGTTTTGAGATTTCTTTTAATTTTTCAACTGTTGCCACAACAGCTTTGTCTATGCCACGTTTTAGGTCCATAGGGTTCATTCCTGCAGCTACTGATTTCATTCCTTCACGAACAATAGCTTGTGCTAATACTGTAGCCGTGGTTGTTCCATCACCGGCGATATCAGAAGTTTGAGAGGCAACTTCTTTTACCATTTGTGCACCCATATTTTCATATTTATCTTTTAATTCAATCTCTTTGGCGACCGATACTCCATCTTTAGTAACAGTAGGAGCTCCAAATGATTTATCTAAAACTACGTTTCTTCCTTTTGGACCCAGTGTTGCTTTCACAGCATTAGCTAATAGATCAACACCTCTTTTCATTCTTTGTCTTGCTTCTTCGCCAAATTTTACTTCTTTTGCAGCCATTTTATTTCACCTATATATTAATTAATCAATAACAGCCATAATGTCATCTTCACGCATTACAACTAACTCATCTGAATCTAGTTTCACTTCAGTCCCGCTATATTTTCCAAAAAGAACAATATCGCCTACTTTAACGTCTAATGGGGTAGCTTTTCCATCATCGTTTATTTTTCCGTTTCCTACAGCAATTACCTCACCTTTTACAGGTTTTTCAGTTGCGCTGTCCGGAATTACAATACCGCCTGGAGAGGTCTTTTCCTCATCCATTCTTTTGATCACTACACGATCGTGTAAAGGTCTAATTTTCATACTAATCTCCTGATTTTTTTTAGCACTCTCTAATGGAGACTGCTAATAATATACAAATTATAGGTAGAGTCAAGAGTCTATTTTTGCTCGTCAATATAGTCTTTTTCTTTATTACTTCTAACTTTTGAATATTTAACAAGAAATTTGTGAAATATTAAGGACCTTATTGGTGGAAAAACTATCATGATGCCAAGAAAATCTGTAAAAAAACCTGGAATGAAAAGTAAAATACCACTTATAAAAACAAGAGGTAATGATAATAGTTCTTCAACATTAATTTGAAGGGATTTACTTCCAAAACCATAAATAGAATTTAGTCCAGCGTATTTTATACTTAAGTAACCTATAAAAGCTGTCAGAAAAGTAATAATAATTGTTGTAAAAGCACCAATCCTAGATCCAACTTTTATAAATAAATATATTTCTATAATTGGCAACAAAAGAATTGCAATAATTAATTTCATATTATTTTTTGTTGTATAGCATCTTTGTTTTTATATTTTCGTCGTTGTTTTGTGAAATATAATCTTGTATGTTTGAATCAATCATATCTAAGATAAATTCTACTGACTCATTTTTGTCATTCAAGCAATCAATGTAATTGAAAATCTCTCCTCCATTTTCCTTGAATGTTTGACGAAGTTGAATATTAATTTCCTCCAAAGTTTCAAGACAATCAGATAAGAAACCGGGGCAAAAAACATCTATACTTTTTATTCCTCTTTGAGCAAGTTCTTCAACTGTATTATCTGTATATGGTTTCAACCATTCTTTAGGACCAAACCTAGATTGAAATGTAACAATATATTTAGTTTCATCTAATGATAAATTTTCGGCAATTAGTCTTGCTGTTTTATGACAAAAGCAATGGTAAGGATCACCCTTGTCAAGACTATCACTTGGGAGCCCATGAAATGAAAAAACTAATATTTCTCCTTTTTGATTCTTTTTCCAATGATTTTTTAATAAATTACTACATGCAGCTATATAATTTTTATTATCATGGTAAGAACTTATAAAACTTACTGAAGGCAGGTATCTAAATTTTTTAAATAAGTCTGACATTTTATCAAATACTGAGCCGGTTGTTGCTGATGAATATTGTGGAAAAAGTGGAATAACAAGCAGGGAATTTGTGTTATTTTTTCTTAAGGACATAATTGCATCTTTCATGGATGGTTCTCCATAATTCATTGCAAGCAATGTGTTTACACTTATTCCATATTTCTTTTCTATACCGTCTCGAACTTTATTTACAAGGCTCTGGGAGTTTACTAATAATGGAGAACCATTTTTAGACCATATTTTTGAATAAAGTTTTGCGCTTTTTTTAGGTCTAAAAATTAAGATTATGAAATTTAAGATAAACCACCAAAAAATTTTAGGCAACTCTATCACTCTGGAATCTGAGAGAAATTCCCTAAGGTAAATCCTTACATCCCTCACACTAGCTGATTTTGGTGTTCCTAAGTTAACAAATAGAACTCCATAATTTAATTTATCCCCATGACTATAGAATACTTTGTTATCTAATTTCATAATTTATACTTTTACTCTTATAAAAATTTTAGTATTTAATTAAAGCCAATCTTTCTCTTAAAGGACTTTTTCTAGGGAAATGAGCTTTGAGAAATTCCATTTGGTCAAACAAAACTTTTTTACCCTGAAGATAAATGTATTCAGCATGAGTGGGAACGAATGGAATTGCTAGAAGTTCCATATTAGCTTGCTCTGGCGTTCTTCCAGCCTTAGCATTATTACATCTTTTACATGATGTAACTACATTTGACCACTTATCATTACCTCCCTGACTAAGAGGCGTTACGTGATCCCTTGATAAGTCGTGGGAGGAGAAATGATTACCACAGTACATACATATATATCCATCCCTTTTAAATAAAGTTTTATTATTTAATGGGGGAATGTAGTCATTATTATAAGAGTTGGCGTTTGAACTTGACCCATATGTTGCAATAATAGAATTAACTTTAATCTTAGTTCTAAGGTTTGTTATTGAGTTAATTCCACCCCTTAATGTAAAAATATCTGTACCACAAGTAAAAGCAACTTGATCGCTAAAATATAATCTAGCTGCATCTTGGTAATTGATCCATTCAATAGGCATTCCAGAAATGTTAGTTCTCAGAATTTGCTGGCCAAAAATGTCAATTTCACTGTGATCTACTAACTTTGGCATAATATTATTACCTAACTATTATATATAACATATATAATTAATCATACGTATTAATTTTTTATATGAACACATGAAAATGGCAAAAAAATTACAAAATAGAAGAAATGCATAATAAAATCTTTAGGATAGCCATAAATACCCCATTTTTTGGCCTTTTTGAATATTTACCATCAGTTGATTCCGAAAATATTAGTGTCGGCAATATAGTAAAAGCAAAGTTTAAAAATAGAGAAGTTTTTGGAGTAGTTCATGAAGTTGTAAAAACTCCAAGTATTAGTATAGAAAAGTTAAAACCTATTATTGGGATTCACGAAAATAATTTAAAATTAGATGAAAGTTATATAAAACTCATTAGTTGGGTCTCAAAATATTATCATTATCCTATAGGACAAACCTATAATCACTTTTTACCAAAATATATTGAAAAATTAAATAGAAAAACTAAGATTAAATTTGAGACAAGTGAAATTTTATTACAGAAAAAATCTTTTAAACTGTCAGATGAGCAAAAAAAAATAATAAAAGATATTCAACAGAAAAATTCAAAATTTTCATGTAATTTGATATCAGGTGTTACTGGATCAGGTAAAACTGAAATATATAAACAGATTGCAAATAAAATTATTAAAGAAAATAAACAAGTTTTAGTATTAGTACCTGAAATTAATTTAATTCCTCAAATAAAAAAAGAGTTTCAAGAAATAGGGACAGTTATAACTCGTCATTCTAATATGTCAGAAAAGGAAAAATATCTTTCATGGCATGCATCCATAGAGAAAAAAAACTATATATTTGTGGGAACTAGATCATGCTCCTTACTACCATTTTCTAATTTGGGCCTAATTATAGTAGATGAAGAACATGATCTTTCTTATAAACAAGAAGATCACCTTAAATATAATGCCAGAGATTTGTCAATTTACTCTGCTCAAATGAAAAAAATACCAATCTTACTGGGATCTGCGACACCATCTTTTGAAACTATTCTAAATGTGAAAAATAAAAAATATAACGAATATAAGTTAAATAAAAGAGTAAAAAATCTACCTTTGCCGAAGATTGAATTAATTAACATGATAAATTTCAAAAAGGATTTATTAGCTCCTAATACCATTAAAAGTATGAAAGAATCTTTAAATAATAATGACCAAGTAATGCTTTTTATAAACAGAAGAGGTTACAGTCCCGTCGTCATGTGTAAAAAATGCTCATGGATCCCAAGGTCTCCTTATAATAATATCCCTATGACTTATCATAAAAACAGTAAATTGCTCATATGTCATCATAGTGGATATTCAAAGAAATTTAATAACTGCTGTCCTGTATGTAGTTCACAAGATTTTGTATTTATTGGAAAAGGTACAGAACGTATTGGTGAAATTATATCTGAAGATTTTAAAAAAAATACTTGGGTTAGAATTGATAGTGATTCGTTTAAAAAAAAAGGAGAGCTTGATGAAATTTTTAAAAAAGTTTCAGAAAATCAGTTTGATATTTTAGTTGGAACACAAATGCTATCTAAAGGTCACAATTTCAAAAATTTATCTTTAGTTGTGGTTGTTGATGTTGATCAAAGATTGTACAGTCCAAATTTAAAAGCATTAGAGCACCTTGCACAACTTTTAATTCAAGTATCTGGAAGAGCGGGAAGAGCAAACAAAAGGGGTAAAGTATTAATTCAAACAAACTTTCCTAACAATAGTGATTTACAATACCTTTTTAAAGAAGGATATGATGCATGGGCTTTAAAAAATTTAGAATCTAGAAAAAAATATACTCTCCCACCATATATAAATACAGCAATTATAAGAGCTAAAGGAAAAAAAGAATCTTTATTAGAAAAAGAATTAGTAATAGCCAAAGAAACTTTACCTAAAAATAATGTAAAAGTATATGGTCCAATGTCCTCCTCAATACCAAAAAAAGGTAATGAATATAATATGTATTTAATGCTACAATCAAAAAGTAAAGGTGCAATAAACAAATCATTAAGTTTTTTTTCGAACAATTGTAAAAATTTATCAAAAAATAATGTCAAATTTAGTATAGATGTAGATCCAGTTAGTGATGACTAATTTAAGCTTAAAACAACTAATTCAAAATGAAATTTTTATTTTTTTAAATAATGAATTTAAGGATTTGGATATATCGATTAATGAAGTTGAAGTAACATCTTGTAAAAATAAAGAAGATGGAGATTACTCATCAAACATAGCTTTAAAATTAGCCAAAAGAGTAAGCCAAAATCCCATCCAGTTATCAACTAAAATTCAATCATTTATATCGAACAAAGCAATTAGAGAAATTACAAAGATAGAGGTTGCTGGCCCTGGTTTTATTAATTTTTTTATTTCAAAAGCTTCAAAAGTATTAATTCTTCAAGAGATAATGCAGAAAAAAGACAATTATGGAAAAAATGAATTAGGATGTAATCAAAACCTTCTATTAGAGTTCGTTTCTGCAAATCCAACAGGACCGTTACATGTTGGGCATGGCAGGGGTGCAGTATTTGGAGATTGCTTGTCAAATCTTTTACGTTTCTCTGGTTATAATGTTACAAAAGAATATTATGTGAACGATGCCGGAAAACAAATAATGCTCTTATCTCTTTCCGTTTTATATAGATACCATGAATTAATAAATGAAAGTTTTAAAAAGTTTTTTAAAGACTTTTATCAAGGAGATTATATATGGGATATTAGTGCTCATTTGCATAGAGAATATGGTGATATTTTTTTCATTGAAAATTTAGAAAATATAAAGTTAGACGACCTTGATCAAACAATATATGAAGTAAAAAATAATCTTAAAGACAAGTTTGAAATCTTAAGAGAAGAGAGTGTAAATTACATAATAAAAGATATCAATAAAACACTCTTAAATATTGATGTAAACTTTGATAATTGGTATTTAGAAAGTGATCTATTAAAAAGTGATATGCTAAAAAAAACCTTAGATAAACTAGAATCTCACAATATGATTGAAAAAAAAGATGGTGCTTTATGGTTTAAATCCAAAGATAATTCTGACGATGCAGATAGAGTGCTTGTTAAATCTAATGGAGATCATACTTATTTCTTAAGTGATATTGCATATCATCAAACTAAATCTAATAGGGATTATGATGTATTATTCAATGTTTGGGGAGCAGACCACCATGGGTATGTCCCAAGAATTAAAAGTGCTTTTCATGAAATTAAAAAAGATAGAACGTC
>MDTC01189959.1_pt1 | contig 13558 bp, 12 predicted proteins | sample 811181 | NCBI WGS metagenome assembly MDTC01 (sample SAMN05326644, study PRJNA326480) | marine metagenome | isolation source: seawater | place: Pacific Ocean: North | collected 2011
AATTGGTAGACACAAGGGACTTAAAATCCCTCGATAGTAATATCGTGCCGGTTCAAGTCCGGCCCCGGGTACCATTGCAAAAAAGCTTTAAGAATAAGATAAAATAATATTTTTAACAAAATCCTTTATGGAAGAAATAGACAATAACGATTATGTAAATAATCTAGATGATATAGATCTTCGAGAAATCTTTTTTGCTTTGTTCAAAGGCAAATTAATTATTCTGTTCATTACTTCTTTTCTGTCAGTTTCAGGAATTATTTATAGTTTAATACTTCCTAATTTATATAAAGCTGAATCTCTTCTTGCACCGGTAGAAAGCTCTTCATCATTACTCAATTCTTTAGGTGAATACAGTAGCCTTGCAGGACTTGTTGGAATCAATCTGCCTGGTGGAGATTCTGATGAAAACTCAAAAAAAGCTTTTGAGGTTATGACTTCTCTTAGTTTTTTTGAAAATCATATAATGCCAAAGATTTTTCTTGCTGACCTTATGGCCGTAAAATCTTGGAATCATGAGAAAAATAAAATTATTTACAATAAAAATGTCTTTGACGAAAATTCTGCAACTTGGGTCAGAAATTTCTCCTATCCACAGAGATTAATTCCAAGCGCTCAAGAAAGCTTCGAGGTATTTAAAGATGATCATCTGTCTTTAGAAGAAGATAAAAAAACTGGATATTTAACTCTATCAATAGTTCATCAATCACCTTTTATTGCAAAACAATGGGTCGAGATAATCTTCAATGAGGTCAATGCCTTTTATAGGGAAAAAGATAAAATGCAATCGGAAAAGGCTATTGTTTATCTTCAAGATCAATTCGTAAAGACAAGCTTCTCTGAAGTAAAAGTAGTTACAGCATCATTAATTCAACAAGAAATTCAAAAATTAACTTTAATTGAAGCAAATAAAGATTATGTTTTTGAATATATTTATCCCCCTTCAGTAATGGAAGAAAATTCCGAACCATCTAGATCTCTCATTGTAACTTTATTTACTTTTTTTGGATTTATCTTCAGTGTAATTATCGTTTTATTTAGACATTATTACTTGAAGTCACTTTCAAAAAAAAATATAGAAATGAAATAAGAAAATTTATAGATTGTTAATAAGATTCTCATATCTTTCTAAAAAACTTTTTAAGAAATATATAAAATTAATAAAATGAATTGACATAGAGTCAGAGGCTCAAAATTGATGAAAAAAACAAAAATAACCGTTGTAGGTTCAGGTTATGTTGGCATGTCTCTGGCAGTTTTGCTTGGTCAGCATAACGATGTAACTTTGCTTGATATTGACCCGGTTCGAGTTGATAAAATTAATAAAAACCAGTCCACAGTAATTGATAATGAAATTGAGGCCTTTTTAGTCAAAAAAAAAATTTGCATATCTGCGACACTAGATAAAAAAGCTGCTTACAAAAATTCAAATTTTGTAGTGGTTGCCACTCCAACAAACTACAATTCTGAGACTAACAATCTTGATACCTCTTCGGTAGATAGTGTAGTTGAAGATGTCCTTGAGCTAAATTCAGATGCATTAATAGTAATCAAGTCCACATTGCCTGTGGGACATACAAAATCATTACAAGAAAAACATAATACAGATCGCGTCATCTTTTCTCCTGAATTTTTAAGAGAAGGTCAGGCACTCAAGGATAATCTTTATCCTTCGAGAATTATTATAGGAACAAAACTTGCAGCTGGAAAAGCATTTGCGAAGCTTTTAATCGAAGGAGCTCAAAAGAAAGATGTTGAAACACTATTCATCAATTCAACTGAAGCTGAAGCAGTTAAGCTTTTTGCAAACAGTTATCTTGCCATGCGAGTATCCTTTTTTAATGAGTTGGATTCCTTTGCTCTTGCTAATGAATTAAATACGCATGACATAATTAGAGGCATTTGTTTAGATAATCGAATTAATGAAGGTTACAATAATCCTTCTTTTGGATACGGGGGTTACTGCCTTCCCAAAGATACAAAGCAATTATTAACCGACTTTAAAAACATACCGCAAAGTCTGATTAAGGCCACTGTGAAGTCTAACTCGGATCGAAAAGATTTTATCGCAGAATCCATCATGAAGTTAAAACCAAAAGTCGTTGGAATTCATAGATTAGTGATGAAAAAAGATTCGAATAACTTTAGAGAAAGTGCAATACAGGACATCATGAATCGTATAAAGAGAGAGGATATCGAGATTGTCATTTATGAGCCTTCTTTAACGGAAGATAAATTTCAAGATTTTAAAGTAATTGATTCTTTAGATAAATTTAAAACTATTTCAGACATTATTATTTCTAATCGAATGTCTATGGAATTGAATGATGTAACTGATAAAGTTTTTACAAGAGATATTTTTGGGCTTAACTAGATTAATCTAAAAATTTATAACCAGAATTATTTTATGGTTAGTAATAAAGTACTTCTTCTAAAAAATGCTAATTAATCAGCTCATGAAAACTAAAAAATGTTGGCAAATACAGATTGAGGAGATCAAACCTGAATGAACAGAATCTTAGGTTTTAGCACAGCTAATAGCTTTTCTGTTATTTTCAGATTATTTGTATCATTAATTCTCAATAAACTACTTTCGATTTATTTAGGGCCTTCTGGTTATGCTTATTTCAGCCAATTTACAAATGCTTTTAATATTGGAGCAGTATTTTCGGGCGGCATGTATGCGCAGCCTGCAAGTAAAATATTATCTGATCCGGATAAACAGCAATCTTTAGAAGAGCATCATAGTTCTATCATTCGTTTCTGGCTGATTCGTAGCGTTTTAGTTACGATTTTAATGATTGCTTTGCTACTAATTTTGCAACAAATATTGAGATTAGATTTTATTAATCTCGACTTGCTTGAATATTTTTTTCTTTTCTTAGCCCTCGTTATGGCTTCATTTAATGTTCTAAGTCTCGGAATTTATTCAGGAGTTGAACGTTTCTCCACACACATTATTACAAATGTTACATTTTCAGTAATTCAGCTGATTACAATATGGTTCTTTATTCGGACGCTAGGATTGAATGGAGCAATTATTGGATTTTTGCTTGCAATCTTTTTTCTATTTTTTGTAAATATATTTCTTCAATGGAGGTCCATAAAAGGAGCCTTTAAATTTTTTGCAGAACAAACTCTTGTGGCAAAACAAATGTCAAAGTTATCTTTATTAGCGATAATTTCTTTGACAAGCGTTCCCCTGACATATTTTATCATTCGCTTGATAGCGATTGATCAACTAGGAGTAGAATCTGCAGGTTATTGGCAAGCAGTGTGGAAGCTAAGTGATAATTACTTATTAATTTTCACCAGTGCATTTTCTATGATGCTCTTGCCTTTTTTAAATAAGCTTGAAGATTTTAAAGAAAAACTTTTTTTTCTTCGCAAGATTATTTTTATCTCGTTAAGCTTATTAATTCCTTTTTTGATAATCATATATATATGGTCAGAAATCATAATTCTTCTATTGTTTTCAAGTGAATTTTTGCATGTGATTAATTTTTTAGCTTTTCAATTTATTGGCGATTTCTTTAAAGTTGTAAACATTGCTATTGGAATTCTATTTCTTTCAAATTCTTGGATTAAAGAATTTATTATTATTGAATTATTATCTTTTGCTGGCTTCGTGATTTTTTCTGCCTTTTTTATAATTACTTTCGGCGAGTTTGGGATTGGAATAGCCTATGTAATTAATTCAATGTTAATCATGGGAATATTATTCAAAATAATTCACTCAAAATATTACATAAGACATATTTTTTAGAAAGTAGCACAACATTTTTTAGTATGTTAAATTCGAAAATTTACTTTGATTACATAAAATCTAGAATTTTGTATTTTATTAAAGATTTAGACTTTTACTGATTGCTGTTAAAGGGAGATATATAAAAAGTGTTTAAAGAATATTTACTTAAACCGCTTGGAGATGAATTGGGTTATTTGACAGCAATTGAGTCAGGAGAAACAATTCCGATTGATATTAAGCGAGTCTACTTTATGTTTGGAAATGCAGACAGCATTGTTAGAGGAAATCATGCCCATCAGAAATCAAGAAGGTTTGCTGTTTGTATTACAGGCTCTTGCCGAATAACATTTAAAGACGGTAAATCGACTGAAACCGTTAAACTAGATAACTACTTAAAATGTGTATCCCTTGAGCCGATGATTTGGCAAGAGTTAAGCGAATTTTCAAGCGACTGTGTCATTTTAGTTTTAGCTAATGACCATTTTGATGAAAGTGATTATATTCGCGATTATGAAGAATTTTTAAGACTTATTAATTTATGAATGTAAAATTTTTAGACCTTAAAGCAATTAATAAACGATATATTAAAGAATTTAAGAGTAGTTTTGAAAGCATTGTAAATTCTGGATTGTATGTGCTAGGCAATCAGCTTAGAGATTTCGAAAAAGATTTTGCTAAATACTGTGGTACAAAATTTTCCGTGGGAGTGAGTAATGGGCTTGATGCGCTGTTTCTAGCCTTAAAAGCTTTTGATATAGGTCCTGAGGATGAAGTTATTGTACCTGCGAACACTTATATTGCTACTTGGTTAGCAGTAACCTATACAGGAGCGAAAATTGTCCCTGTTGAACCTGATTTAAATACACTTAATCTTGATACATCAAAAATTGAAAAGGCAATAACTCGTCGTACAAGGGCAATTATACTGGTTCATCTCTATGGCTGCCCTGTTGATTTATCTTCCTTAAAGAAAATTTTGGATAATCATTCAATAAAATTAATAGAAGATGCATCCCAGGCTCACGGGGCTAAAATTAATTCAAGAAGAGTAGGAAATTTAGGAGATGCAGGTACTTTTAGCTTCTATCCAGGAAAAAACCTTGGGGCCCTTGGAGATGGAGGAGCAATAACTACAAATGATGAAATTGTCTATAACAAACTTTGTGCTCTTCGAAACTATGGCTCGAGCTCTAAATACGTAAATGATTATATAGGTTACAACTGCCGCCTAGATGAGCTGCAAGCAGGCTACTTGAGTATAAAATTAAGATTTTTGGATGATGATAATCAAAAACGCGCAAATGTTGCTACTTTTTACAATGAAAACATTGATCGGTCAAAATATAATTTGCCAAATGTGCCCAAAGACTGCCATCCTGCATGGCATTTATATACTCTGATGACTCCTCGTCGGGATGAACTTATTGATTATTTGAAATGTAATGGGATAGATACTCTCATTCATTATCCCATACCGCCTCATTTACAAAATGCTTATAGTAACTTGGGATATAAAATTGGGTCTTTTCCAATAACGGAAAAGATTCATAATGAAATATTAAGCATTCCAATTAGCCCCATAATTTCTCAGAAAGAAGTGGAATATGTCGTTCAAAAAATTAATGATTTTTAATTAATTCATTTTTTTCAAATTCTATAAAGACACATGTGTTGAAGATTCGCTTCAACAGTAAGATTATTTTAATATGTTATATGAAATGACAATGTTTAATAAAAAATTGATAAATTCACTTAATAAAGCAGCTGTACTATTGGGTAGAGATAAATATCAACTTGACAAGGATCTCGCTATCTCCGATCTTTTTGGAATAATTTTCAAACATATTGTTTGTTATTTTAGATTCTTAATTATTAAACCCTTTTTAGGCTCGTCACATTCAGTTAGTTTTATTGGCAGAAGCGTACAAATAATTAGCAAAAGAAAATTGATCATTGGCAAGTCTTTTTTTATTGGAAATTTTTGCAAATTGAACCTTTTATGTCGCAATAAAGTAATTATTGGTGACAATTTTGTCTTTAAAGATAGCTCAGTAATCGACTGTGCGGGCGTGTATACCAATATTGGCTCTGGCTTAATTATTGGAAATAATGTTGGAATTTCTGAAGGATGCTTTATTCAAGTAAGAGGAAATGTGACTATTGGGGATGATGTCATTATTGGACCTGGCGCAAAAATATTTTCTGAAAATCATAATTACTCTGATGCCAATCTTCCAACACGCCTTCAAGAAGTCACCAGATCGGAAGTAATTATAGAGCCCAACACATGGATTGGTGCAAATGCTGTAGTTTTAGCTGGAGTAAAGATTGGAGCCAACTCAATTGTAGCTGCAGGATGTGTGGTAAATAAATCTTTTCCTAAGAATTCAATTATTGGAGGAGTACCGTCCCGTCTCCTTGGACAGAGGAGTTAAATTTCTGATTAATTGATTTTTTATTCCATCAATTAATATGAAAACTGAAAATTCGTAAACAAAGAATTTTTGAAGAAAAATAGAAAATAAGAGGCTATCAAAACTTTTGAATGATTTTAGACCAGCATCTAAGATTCGCTATTGTCATCTTTGATAGAGCATACCAGTTGTGGCTGACTCAAAGAGCTATTTTTTATTTATGAAAAGATTATGATGTTTATATTCAAACCTACATAGGTTTAAGTTAAGAGAATGTATTGTTATTTATTCTAAAAAGAAAATAAATATGAAAATATTGTTACTTGGAGAATACAGTGGTTTTTACAGTAATTTAAAGAAAGGATTTATTAAATTAAACCATGAAGTTCATCTTTGTGCCTCGAAAGATAGCTTTAAGGAAATTGATGGAATTGATTCTTTAATTGAAAGTGCTTATAAAAATGAGTTTTTCCGTAAAATTGACTTAGCAATTCAGTTCTTATTTTGTTTTTTTAAAGCAAGAAACTATGATGCAGTTTTCTTGATCAATCAAGGTTTTATAGAGCCAAAAATTTTCTCAGGTGTAATTCTTTGGTACCTAAAAAGATTTAATAAGCTACTTTTTTTGTCAGCTTGTGGAGAAGATGTTCCATTCATTCGATTTGGTAAAGCAGGCGGATATAAATGGTGGATCTACAATAAGCAACCTAATTGCAAAGGCGTATCAAGCGCAAGATACCAAAATAGACTCGAATATTTTGTTCACAATCAAATTGTAAAGTATGTAGATGGAGTAATTCCTTCTACATATGGATATCGATTACCTTGGCTTCGATATCACGAAGACTTAGTATGCGAATCAATTCCTCCGGCAATTGATACATCAACCATATCTTTCATTTCCCAAGAAAAAAGCTATGAAGATCAAAAAGTAGTATTTTTTCATGGTATCAATAGGCCATGTCATAAAGGAACCCATTTTATAATTGCTGCTTTAGAGAAGTTGCGCGATGCTCGTCCCAATGAGGTTGAAATTATTATTGATGGCGGACTACCTTTGAATAAATACTTATCTTTACTTGAAAGAGTTGACGTTGTAATTGACCAATGTCTCGGTTATGACTATATGAGTATGAATGCAATGTATTCCCTTGCATTGGGTAAGATAGTTTGCGTAAGTGCTGTTGATGAGTCCTTTAATTACTTTGGAATTTCTGAACATCCAATAGTACAAATTGAACCAAATGTTGATCAAATCTTTAATAAATTGCATAAAGTTTTAGATCAGAAAACCGATATTCCTAAAATGCAAAAAGAATCTAGATTATTTGTTGAGCGAGAAAATAACAGCAAAAGAGTTGCAAGGCTTTATTGTGATCTTATTCAAGAAAAGTCAAATGATCGAAACTTAATGCTTTATTGATTTCTACAAATTTAAACATTTACCTTTGAACATCAGAAATGTTCAACAGATTCTAAAAATTACATTTTGAGATTCAAGACAGATTAGATGAGCCGTTCTTTTTTGCTTAAATTCGTACTTGAAAATTCAGCTTATAACAGTATTAAATTATAGTGCTAATATAGATCTGCTATTTGAGAAGGTACTGAAAGCTTTGAAAACAAATATAATTTATAAAAAAAAAATTAAGGTTTCGTTTGGTCATTTGATCAAACTGGCAATAGCAGGATATACACGAAGATTAGAAATTGATTTTGCGTCGCAAAAAAGAAAGAAGGCAATCTTTGCTCACGATTCAATTGGAAGGCATATTAACCTTTTTGGTGGGTATGAAAATGATGAGTTAGCCATTTTATTTGATTTTCTTTCTCCTCTTGGTGAAGATTTTAAAAAAGGTTTAGCGCTTGATATTGGAGCTAATATTGGCACACATGCAATGTATTTTTCTGATTATTTTAAAGAAGTTTTAGCATTTGAACCAAATAGTGATGTATTTTATCTACTTAAATTCAATTCTAATCAATGCCAAAATGTTTCCGTAGAAAATATTGGACTGGGAGATAAAGCTGGAGATTTTGTATTGCAAGAAGTAACTGGCAACATGATGGCTTCTTGGATAAGTGAAGAGCCACCAGACGTTTCGAAAAAAACTTATTCTATAAAGGTTGAGAGGTTAGATGATAAAAATCTAGAAAGCATAAAATTGATTAAAATCGATGTTGAAGGATTTGAAATAAATGTTTTAAAAGGAGCTTTAAAAAGTATTGAAAAGAACAAGCCAATCATCCTATTTGAACAACACTCAAAAGATTTTTCTAACGACTCATCGCCATCTATAAAATTTCTTGAAAATCTTGATTATGAAATCTGCTGGCTGGATGGAGGCAGAGTTTTGTCTCATAGTTGGTTTGCTCAGGGATTGGGTGCCATAAAAGCATTCTTTTTTGGTCATGATAGTCGGATTGTGTTTGGAGGGAATGTTCCCGTTAGGACCCATTCATTTCTTTTGGCTATTCCAAAAGAATCGAGCCTCCTAAAAAATTATATCTAAGACAATATATATACTTGATGAAAATATTAGTTGTCGGTAACTTTCAAAAAAAATTAGGAGGTGCTCACTCAGCCATGTTGAGTACAGCAAATTTACTTAGCCAAAAATATGAGGTCAAGACATTTTCCTTAGACATTGATGTCGATGACTACTTTTTAAAAAAATATGGAAATTTCTATAAAATTGTTCGTCTTCTTTTTTTTCCAATATTCTATATCTATAATCCTTTAGCAAAAAGAAGACTTCAGACTCTTATAAAAGAATTTAGACCTGATTGTATTAATGTACATTTATATATTGGAGGCCTATCAAACTCGATTATCTCTGCAATAAAGGCAAATTCAATACCTTCAGTACATACTGTCCATGACTATAGAGGAATTTGTCCAGCAAATGCCATGCTGGATAAAAAGGGAGTAATATGCGAAAGCTGTAAAGAGGGATTACGATTTTCTTTTCTAAAAAGATGTGCAGGCGGCAGCATTTTAAAATCGCTATTCATATATTTAGAAGCAGTCTTTAGAAGAAAATTTTTTCCTCTGTACAAAAGTTTTGACAGACTAATTTTTGTAAGTGACTTTTGTAAACAAAAGTACCTTTCATTCGAACCTCTTTATGACGGTAATATTGAAGTCATAAATAATTTTTCTGAAATTGAATTTTCAGGCAAAAAAAATACTGAATCTCGATCATTAAATTATGACTTTATATACATCGGTAGGCTTTCTAAGGAAAAAGGCATTGATTCTTTAATTAATGCTTTTAGTGATTTAAATTTTAGTCTTGCCATTGCCGGAAATGGACCTTTACGAAAAATTGTTGAAGAATCCGCCTTAGCTTTTTCAAATATTGAATATTTAGGAGAATTGAAAAACAGCCAAGTAAGTCAATGCCTTTCTCTCTCTAGATTTATGATTCTTCCATCTCAATGGTATGAAAATAATCCTTTAAGCTTAATTGAGGCATTTAGTTTAGGAGTTCCATGCGTTGGATCAAATATAGGCGGAATACCTGAGTTAATAGAAGAAGGAAAGACTGGCTTTCTTTTCGATCCGTTCAACACTGATAATCTAAAGAAAACTCTAAAAAAAGCAACTTTGTTAAATAGAGAGGAATATAGTATGTATTCAAATAATTGCGTGAAAAAATATAAACAAAGTCTTTCTAAAATTTCTCATTTAATGAAGTTGGAATCTCTCATAAGGAAAATCCCATAGTCTTTGTAAAAAACTCTTTTTTCATGTTATTTTTTTTTATCCAACAAAGCTCATTAATACATCTATAATTTGGTTTTTATATAAATAATATTTGAACTGCTCATGACTAGGATTTTTAACTTAATTGAATTTAATCGAATATAAACCTATAAGATTAAGCTAGTCTATGGAAAAAAGGTAAATTCAAAAAAAAAGCAAAAATTTATGAAGAAGATATATATAGCAGGATCAGGTGGGATGTTGGGAGAGGCTTTCTATCGAGTATTCAATGAAAAGCACAATCTTAAGTGTACAGATATAGATGTTAATGAACCTTGGCTTGATTATTTAGATTTTCGTGACGCAGATAAATATCGAGAAGATGTTATCAATTTTGCTCCAGATGTACTTTTTCATATAGGAGCTCATACCAGTTTAGAGTATTGTGAGGAAAATCCTGATGATGCCTATAGAACAAATACCTTATCTGTTGAGTATGCTACTCAAATCGCCAACGAACTCGACATTCCCATCCTTTATATAAGTACTGCAGGTATTTTTGATGGATCAAAAAATATTTATGACGATTGGGATAAACCAAATCCATTAGGGGTATACGCTCGTTCAAAATACTTAGGGGAAAAGTATGTTATGGAAAATGCCAAAATGTATTTGGTATGTAGAGCTGGATGGATGATGGGAGGAGGCGCAAATAAAGATAAAAAATTTATCAATAAATTAATTGAGCAGATAAATAATGGAGCTAAGACTCTTAATATCGTAAACGATAAAGATGGTACCCCGACATATACTGTCGATTTTGCTCAAAATGTCCTTGCTCTTTTAGAAACAAAAAAATGGGGTTTATACAATATGGTTTGCGGTGGACAAACAAGTCGAGAAGAGGTTTGCCGAGAGCTCTTAAGTATCCTTAATCTTGAAGATAAAGTAAGCATAAAGTTAGTTAGTTCAGATTTTTTTGCAAAAGAATATTTTGCTCCTAGACCGCCATGTGAACGTCTCATTAACAGGAGACTTGATCTGATAGATTGCAATAGAATGCGAAATTGGAAGATATCACTTAAAGAATATATTAAAGATTATTACTCAAACTAGAAATATTTTAAGTTTCTCAAATGAAGGTAGCAATCATTGCTCATGAAATTAGCCCTAATCAAGGATCTGAATGTGCAGAGGGATGGAATGTAGTTTTAAATTTAGCAAAATATAACGATTTGGAATTGACAGTTTTTTGTTCTCTTGGACCTCAATTAGGCGCAGATGAATATAAAAAAGCTATAACCGAGTATTTCAAAGAAAACACTCCAAAATCACTAAAATTTAAATATATTGAATACAGCAAAATTTGCAAAAATATAGCTTCTATAAATCGATTTTGCTTTGGAAGGCTAAGTGGTATTGGATTGCCAATTCTGTATTATATTTGTTATAGATCTTGGCAGAGCAAAGTATCAAAAGCTATCAAATACGCAAACCGCAAATCAAAATTCGATTGCATACATTTACTGAATCAAATTACTTACAGACAACCAGGAAAATTTTACAAAATCGGAATCCCTTTTTTCTGGGGGCCGACAGGCGGATCAGAGATATTACCCTTAAGTTTTATTAGATCTCTTCCAATTCGTCTAAGAATTACAGAATTTATGAGATTATTTATAACAAAGATTTTGCATGTGACATTACGAAGTATTCATGATGCAGCAAAACACTCATCAGTTATTTATGCTTTTTCAAACTCAGACCACGACTTTTTTTCAAACTATGCTTTAACAAAAAAAATGGTGGATGCGGCTACCTCCATTAATAATGCTGAGATAAGAAAATTAATTCCTGGAAGAAAGTTGGAGATATTATGGGCAGGCCAGCTTACAGATAGAAAGCTACCATTCTTGGTTTTAGATTTAATGAGGAGATATCCTGACTTAAAGGATAAAGTTAACTTCACAATACTTGGTTCCGGTTTAAGAAAAATATCATTGACTAATGCTATTAAAAAATCTGAGTTTAAAAATATAAAAATTTTGGATCAGATACCTCATAAAGAGGTAGAAAAGATAATGCTGAAAAGCCATTTTCTTTTGCATACAAGTTACCGAGAAGCTGGAACTCATATCATACCCGAGGCTCTTTCTAGCGGACTTCCGGTTATTTGTCATGCAATTAGCGGTATGGATTTAACAATTAGCAGATCAAATGGTTTTAAAGTGGATTTGATTTCATATTCATATTCAATAAAAAAAATTGCATCATATTTATATCAAGTGATTGAAAATCCTAATTTAGTTTTTGAAAAATCGTCTGGAGCTATTTCCTTTTCGAAAATCAATTCATGGAATAATATGGCAGAGACTTTTAGACAGGATTATCTTAATGTTAAAAAATAAATCAAATTTCAATAATTCCAATGTACTTGTCATTGGTGGCGCAGGATTTATTGGGTCTAACTTGATTGATGCTCTTTTAGCTAATGGAGCAAGTGTGCATTCTTTAGACAACTATTTTACTGGATGTGAAGATAATCATTCGCCAGGTTGTGAAATACATAAATCAGATAGTAATAATATAGATGAAATTGATTTTGGCTGTACCTTTGACTATGTATTTCACCTAGGTGAATACTCGAGAGTAGAGGAGAGTTTTAAGGATGTCGATCTTGTTTTTGAATATAACAATAAACCAATTTATAAAATTTTAAAATTTGTAAAAAATCAGGAAGCAAAACTCATATACAGCGGATCAAGCACTCAATTTGGACAATATTCAGAAAACGATTGCCTTTCTCCATATACTTGGACTAAATTAAAAAATGTTGACTTAGTAAATCATTACGCTGAGTGGGTTGGGTTAAATTATGCTATTACTTATTTTTACAATGTTTATGGCCCAAGAGAGATTTCTGAAGGGTCTTATGCAACTTTGATAGCTAAATTTATTCACTTAGTTAATTCTGGCATAAGTGAATTGCCTGTTGTGTCTCCAGGTACTCAAGTAAGAAATTTTACTGATGTTAGAGATATAGTAAGTGGACTCATTTTAGTTGCTTTAAAAGGAGAGGGTGATGGTTTTGGTATTGGCGCTGAGGAAGAGTATTCAGTATTAGATATTGTTGATATGTTAAATGCTTCACCTAAATTTATTGAACCACGAAGAGGAAACCGCCTTTCTGCTCCTGTCCAAACAGACAAGATCAAATTATTGGGTTGGAAACAAGAGTATTTTTTGACAGACTATCTATCTGCAGCCAAAAATGATTCTTTCGAAAAACCTCTGTAAATTAAATACAAAAAACTATATTTAGAAATGATAATAATTTCATTAAAAAAAGGTAATAACCTAGATTATTTTAAGTATCGCTAGCTTGAAAATTAATTCTTTTTTCACTGAGATCTAAAAACTATGAAAAACTTTCTGAGATTACTTAATGCAAATTAATTTTGCAACAGCTTTGTTTCGAATAGAGTTATATTTTGTTTTTTTTGGTACTTTTTTAATTAATCAATTAGCTAAATCAATAGGTCAGTACCAGGCAATAAATTTATTTTATGAGTTACTATTAATTCTCATACCTTTTTTGTTAATTTTTAGCGCTAAAAAAGTCAACATAATTATCGGGATGATTTACGCAATAATTATTTTAAGTATGTCTCAAGTAGCTTACATTGG
>MDTC01019967.1_pt1 | contig 13555 bp, 8 predicted proteins | sample 811181 | NCBI WGS metagenome assembly MDTC01 (sample SAMN05326644, study PRJNA326480) | marine metagenome | isolation source: seawater | place: Pacific Ocean: North | collected 2011
GGGCCCCAGAGACCAGCGACCAGAGACCGGCCCGCCACTCCCCCGCTTGCGGCAACACGACTCCCGCCAGACGATCGGCGCCCCCGCCACTCCCCCGCTCGCAGCAACGGCACCCCCGCCGATTCAGTCCCCCTCGCCTTCGACTGGCGCATCCCGCTCCACCGGCGTAGCCGCAGTGCCGGAGGAGTCATGCCCGCGCACCCGATCCGCCTGTACGACACGCGCACCCGCAGCATCCAGGAAGTCCAGCCCGTCGAGCCGGACACCGTCAAGCTCTACCTCTGCGGCATGACCGTCTACGACCACTGCCACGTCGGTCACGCGCGGGCGATGATGGTGTACGACGCCCTGGTTCGCTACCTGCGACATCGCCGGTGGAACGTTCAGTTTGCGCGGAACATCACCGACATCGACGACAAGATCATCACCAAGGCCCAGGCCGAGGGCGTCGAGCCCCTGGAGCTGGCGCAGCGCTACATCGACTCGTTCCACGAGGACATGGAAGCGCTGGGCACGGTGCCGCCGGACTTCGAGCCCCGGGTCAGCGAGACCCTGGACGGCATTCGGGACATGATCGGCGCCCTCATCGAGCGCGGCCACGCCTACGTCGCCGACGGCACGGTGTGGTTCGATGTGCGCTCGGACGCCGACTACGGCTCGCTCTCCGGCCGCACCCTCGACGGGCTGCAGTCGGCGGATCCGGAGGGTGGCAAGCGCTTCTCCGCGGACTTCGCCCTGTGGAAGGCGGCCAAGCCCGGCGAGCCCTCCTGGCCAAGCCCCTGGGGTCCGGGACGTCCCGGCTGGCACATCGAGTGCTCGGCCATGGCGGTCGACACGCTGGGCAAGACCATCGACATCCACGGCGGCGGCCTGGACCTGGTCTTCCCGCACCACGAGAACGAGATCGCCCAGTCCGAGTGCGCGACCGGGTGCCGCTTCTCGAACATCTGGATGCACAACGGCCTGCTGACGGTCGGCTCGGGCGCCAAGGGCGGCGGTCGGTCGCACCGGGAGGCCGAGGGCTCGGACGAGGACCAGGTCGACGCGAAGATGGGCAAGTCGAAGGGCAACGCCTTCGTCATCCGCAACGCGCTCGAGCTGGTGCCCGCGGAGGCCGTGCGGCTCTACTACCTGCAGACGCACTACCGCTCGCCGCTCCCCTGGAACGACGACGCGCTGCTCGAGTCGCTGGCCATGCTCGCCCGCCTGTACGAGGCCCGGGAGCAGGCCCTCTCGTTCGGCGGTGAGGAGGACGCGGACAACGTGGCGCGGTCGCTGGGGACCGACGCGATGAAGGTCCTGGAGCTGGGCCGCAGCTTCCGGGATCGCTTCTACGCCGCCATGGACGAGGACTTCAACACCTCGGCCGCACTCGGGCTCGCCTTCGAGCTGGCCCGGGCGATCAACCGCCTGGGCAACCACAAGAAGGCGAAGAAGCGCGCTGGCCCGGTCGTCGGGCCGGCCATCGGTGCGCTCACGCTCCTGCCGGAGACCCTGGGTCTGCTGACGATGAGCGGCGAGGACTTCCAGGAGGAGGTCCGCACCAAGCGCCTCAAGGCGACGGGCGTGGCGCGCGAGTCCGTGGAGCAGCTGCTCGCGGACCGTCAGGCGGCCCGGGAGTCCAAGGACTGGGCCCAGGCGGACGCGCTCCGCGACCAGCTCGACCAGCTCGGCGTCATCGTCATGGACACGCCGACCGGCCCGACCTGGAAGGTCCGCCTCGAGTAGTTCGGGCCGTACAACGCCAGCAAGTCACGGCCCGCCCCGGTGCATCCGGCGGCGGGCCGATCTGCCTCAGAAGTTCACGCCCACGCCGAGCCGGCCATAGACCTGCCCGTCGGTGAGCTCGCCCAGCTCGGAGCCGGAGTTCTCGCCCAGGACGATGACCCGCCGGTCCATGACGCCCAGACCGCCGTCCAGGAACACCTGCTCGGTGACGTCGTACGACACGTGGCCGTCGACGACCAGGCCCAGCCAGTCCGCCACCCCGACCATGCGCCCGCCGACGCTGCCCTGGATGGTCAGGGCGCCGACGTCCGCACCGATCTCGCCGCCGAAGCCGAGGCCCTGCACGTACAGCGACTGGTAGTCGGCGGTGCCCTGCTCGAACGAGCCGGTGAAGTAGAGGATGTCGGAGCCGTGGTAGCCGGCACGCGCGCCGATCCAGAAGTGGTTCTCGCCGACCACGAACGGGTAGCGACCGCGGGCGTCCAGGTGGAAGTTGACCAGGCTGTCGGTGACGGTGCCGGTGAAGATGTCCGCCGTCATGCCCCAGCTGGAGATCCGGAACTGGGTCTCAAAGCCAACGTACGGGATCACCCAGCCTTCTGCCGCGATCTCACCGCCCTGGGGCGTGGCGCGCTTCTGGCCGTTGTCCCCGCCGACCGCGATGATGGCCGGCAGCAGCACGGTGTTGTCGGGCAGCGGGGCCTGCTGGTAGCGGTAGCTGCTGGAGACGTAGGCCGCGCGGATGCGGTAGCCGGTGAGCTCGGCGTCGTCGGTGGGGGTCGGGTCCGGCGTCGGGTTCGGGGTCGGGTTCTCGACCGGCCCGGTCACGGCGACCGGGTTGTCGGCCACGCCCGAGATGGGGATGCGGCTGAACGAGGCGACGTCGCCCGAGCCCACGCTGACCTTGATCTCGCCGACAGCGCTCTGGGGCACGATGATCTCGGCCTTGTACTTGCCGCCGCCCAGCTCGGTGACCCGGTTGACGGTGGCGCCCTGGTTGGCGACCACGTCGAATGCGAGCGCGCTGACGCCGAGGCCCTGGGCGTCCTTGGCCTGGATCAGCAGGGTCAGGGTGCCGCCGGCCGCGACGGTGGCGGGCTCCGCGCGGACCTCGACCCGGGTGAGCGCGCCAGCCTGGGCGACCGCGGCGTCGGTGGTGCCGGTGACCGTGTCCTCGGCCCCCTCACGCGCGACGCGCAGAGGCACGACCAGGCTGCGCCAGGCCTCGGTGAGGGCGATCCCAGCCGGATCACCGGAGAACGGCACGTCCCGGCCAGCGACCGACGGCGGGCCCTGGAGGAAGGCGATCAGCGCGGTGCGGTTGCCCGAGCGGGCGCGGATGCGGACCAGGCCGGTGCCCTTGCCCGACGTGTAGTAGACCTGCCCGACGCCGGCCTCGTTGGTGCGCACCGCGGGCTGGATGGCGCCGTCTCCGGTCTCGATGGAGAGCTTGACGTCGGTGTCGGGCACCGGGAAGCCGAACTCGTCGACCGCGACCACGGTGACGCGCGTCGCGGAGGTGCCGTCGTTGGGCACGACCTCGATCTGCGGGAACATGATGATGTTGGCGAGCGGATTGCCCGTGACCGGGCTGCGCATGGTCGCGACCAGGTCCACGCTGCTGCCGGGGTTCGCGCTGAAGTCGACCCGGTAGTCGCCGTTGCCGAGGTCCTGCACGCCGTCCTTGACCGACGCGCCGGTGACGGACAGCACGAGCTCGCGCTGGTCGAGGCCCTGGCCGTTCGGTCCAAGCACCTTCGCGAACACGCGCAGGCCGGTCGCGCCCTTGACGAGCTTGTCGGGCTGGGCGCGCAGGCTCACGGTCTGCGGACGGGCCGGCACGAGGCGGAGCTCGAGGGCGTCCGACTGGACCGAGCTGCCGGTCAGCGCCGCCGTGATCTCGGCGGTGGTGGCGGCGTTGGAGGCGCGCGGGGTGAACTGCGCCTCGTAGATGCCGTCGCCGACGTGACGGGGCTGGGTGACGGTGCCGCCAGTCGACGAGAAGGTCACGTTGGCGACCTGATCGGGCTTGCCGTCCGGCGTGAAGACCGCGACCCGCACCGGCACCGCGGTCGCCCCGTCCGCGGGAATGGCTCGACGCGTGGGAATGACGGTCAGACGCGGGGTCTCGGGGACACGCAGGTCGATGGCCTCCTCGTTGGTCTGGCCACCGGCGATCTCCACCTTGGTGGCGCCCTGCACGCCGGGCGGCACGATGACCGGGACCATGGCACGGCCGGCGGCGTTCGCCTGCACCGGGCCGTACTCCCGACCCGAGATCCGCAGGACGACGTTGGCGTTGGGCTGGGCCTGCACCGGGTAGTCGGTCTTGCCGGACAGCGGCACGGCGACCGCTCCGAAGACCGTGTCCGGATTGCGCAGGTCGGTCACGGTGATGAGCGACAGCTGCGGGTAGTTGACCCGGGGGGCGATGAAGCGCGCGGTGAAGCGGCCGCCGCCGAGGTGGGTCAGGTTCTGGACCTCGCCGGAGCTGGCGCGGACCAGCAGGTCATCGGCGGTGACGTCGCCGACGGCGTTCTCGAGGACGAAGGAGATCGAGCCCTCGGTGTCCTGCCCGAGCACCAGCTGCGGAGGGTTGGCGCTGACCATGACGCCCTTGGCCGTAGGCGGCCGGACGGGCACCTTGTAGCGGGCCATCAGCGGCACACGGCTGTCGGTCTTGCCCTTCACCTCGAACAGGGCCGAGGTGGTCGTGGCGACCTCGGGAGCGGTGTAGGTGAACGCGTAGATGCCGGGGCTGACCTCGGACCAGCCCTCGACGGAGCCGAGAGTGACCGTCGGCTTCAGGCGCAGCCCGGTGAAGGGCTGCCCGTCGGTCTTCAGGGCAATGACATGCATGGTGACGGGGCTGTTGCCGTCACCGATGACATCCCCCGCGGGCACGATCTCCAGCAGGCCGGGGGCGGCGAACACCGCGGGGCCGGACTGGGCGTGGGCGGGCGTGGAGGCGGCCACGGCGGCGACGCCGACCGGTACGGCCAGCGCGAGAGCCAGCACCAGGGGACGCATCATCGAATGCATGGGCACTCCGAGGAAGTCAGCGCCGAGCAGGGTAGCCCAGCGATCGTCCAGAATGTGTGAATCAGGCCCGAAGCGCTCGACGGGACGGGCGTGGGCAACCCGATCCCCCGCGAGCGGACCGCGAGTTTCCGGCCCCGCTTTGCCCCGCTCGGAGCCTCACAGCAAACGCCGCGCCTTGATCTCCAGGTACCGGCTCAACAATCGCGGGGTCACCTGTTCGGGCTCTGCGTCGATCACCAGCGCGCCCCGCTTGCGCAGCGCCGCCAGGTGATCCTCCCGGCGAACGAGCAGCTCGGCGGCAGCCCCCGCGTCGTAGACGTCCTGGCGGGTGCGCCGCGGTGCATCCACCAGTCTCTCGAGCCCGGTGTCGCGCAGCCACACCACGAGCGGCAGGTGGCGGCTGGCCATCGCGTCCACGATCGCCTTGCCCGCCTCGGCGTTCACGTCGTCGACCACGCTGGTCAGCAGGATCACCAGGCTGCGGCGGCGCACCCGCTGGGAGAGCCAGCGCAGGGCGAGGGCGTGGTCGGGCTCCCGCAGCGAGGGAAAGACGTCGTAGGTCGCCCGGATCAGCCGGGAGCCGCCACGCGCGCCTCCCTTGGGCGGCAGCCAGGCTCGGACACGATCGTCGTAGACCAGCAGGCCCACCCGATCGCCGTGGCGCAGGGCGACCTGACCCATCATCACGGCCGCGTCGAGCGCGTGGTCGAACGCGGTCAAGCCCTCGCCACGGGAGGACATCATGCGGCCCGAGTCGATGAGGAAGATGACGTTCTGGTTCGACTCCTGGCCGAAGTCACGGCTGATCAGCTGGGCTCGCCGCGCGGTCGCCCGCCAGTCGATGTGCCGGTACGAGTCGCCACGAACATAGGGGCGGAGCCGCTCGAACTCGTTCTCCCCGCCCGGGCGGCGGCGCACCCGGACCGGCAGGCGGCGCTCGTCCTCGCGGGCGAGGAGACCCCAGCTGCGTAGCTGGCGAAAGCTCGGGTAGACCCGGACACTTCCTTCGATGTCGTGCCGCTGCTGCCCCTGCCACAGACCCAGCGGGGAGCTCCAGCGCAGGGTCACCGGGCCAAAGGGGTGCGCGCCCCGCTGGGGCACGGTGAGGCGGTAGGTGACGGCCACCGCACCCCCTGCGGGCACGCGCACGGTGAGCGGCAGGCCCTCCGCCTCTCCCGGGGCGTCATCGGTGATCCGCACGCGCATCGCCCGCGGGGCTGTGAGGCGCAGCTCGACCGGGAAGTCTCGCCCCACGGCCTGCACCGGCGCGAACTGGCGCTCCACCTCGACCCCGCCCCGAACCGCAAGGCGATCGCCGATCGCGACCGCCAGCAACACCAGGTCCAGCGCCACCACGGGGACGGTGAACCAGGGGTCGGCGAGCACGAGGAGCGCGAGGCCGAGCGGCACACAGGCCGCCAGTACCAGCCGGCCGGACGGGATCATCCGCGCTCGCCTCCGGGCACGGGCACGTCCTGCAGGATCTCGCGGACGACGTCGTCGGGCCGCACGCCCTCCAGCTCGGCGTCGGGCTGCATGAGGAAGCGATGGCGCAGGACCGGGGACGCCAGCTCCTTGACGTCGTCAGGCACGACGTAGGTGCGCTCCTCGGCCGCCGCGAGGACCTGGGCGCACAGGAGCAGGGCGATGGAAGCGCGCGGCGAAGCGCCCAGATCGACCGCGGCATGCTCGCGGGTGCGGCCGACGATCCGGGCGACGTAGGCCAGGATCTCGTCGTCGACCCGGACCCGGCGGGCCACCTGGCGCATGGCCTCGATGCGCCTGGCGTCGGCCACGGTCGCGAGGTGCATCGCGTCCAGGTCGGAGGCGTCGAAGCCGTCGCGTACGTTGCGCAGCAGGGTGATCTCGACGTCCTCGGTGGGATGTCCGACCAGCACCTTCATCATGAAGCGGTCCAGCTGGGCCTCGGGCAGGGGGTAGGTGCCCTCGCTCTCGACCGGGTTCTGGGTGGCCATGGTGAAGAACGGCCGCGGCAGCAGGCGGGTCTGGCCGTCCACGGTCACCTGGCGGTCGCTCATGGCCTCGAGCAGGGACGCCTGGGTCTTGGCCGGCGCCCGGTTGATCTCGTCGGCGAGCAGGATGGACGTGAAGACCGGACCGGCGTGAAACTCGAAGGCGTCGATCTTCTGGTTGAAGACGTTGCCGCCGGTGACGTCGCTCGGCATCAGGTCCGGCGTGAACTGGATGCGGCGGAACGGCACGCCCATGGTGCGCGAGATGGTTCGGGCAAGCAGGGTCTTGCCCAGGCCGGGCGGTCCCTCCAGCAGCACGTGTCCCCCGGCGAACAGCGCGACCAGGGTCGCGTGCACGACGGCCTCCTGGCCCAGCAGCACCCGCTCGATCTCGGTGATGATCTGCTGGAAAGTAGCCGCAAACGCCCGGACTTCGGCGTCGGTCGCCGTTCCGGGTGTCGGCGGCGTGGCCGGGGGGTTCAGCTCTCCGGGGTCGTGGACGTGATCCGCCACAGCTCCTCCACGGTTGCGAGGTCGGTCGGGCTGTTCGGCCCATCAGAGTCGTCGGCCAGCGCCTGGGCACGAGCCACGAGGTCGCGAGCGCGGGTCGAGGTGTAGCCGTGCCGCTCGGCGGCAGCCTGCAGGGCGACCGGTCCGAGCCGGCGCAGCCACAGCCGCGCCTGGGCCGAGGCCACGTGCCGCGAGGCGCCGCTGCGAGCGAACCGCCGCCCGAGCGCTCGGGCGTGATCGGAGAAGCGGATGCGTCCCTCCGCGGGTGGATCGCGCAGCGGGCCGAACGGCACCCCTCGCCACAGCCCGATCAGCGCGAGCAGGGCCAGCAGCTGGAGCACGAAGGGGAGCAGCCGCGCGTTGGCCAGCGACGCCAGCGGGTTCTCGCCGCTCGCGCCACCGCCCGAGCCCGGGCCGGCGATGGTCGCGATCTCGAGCCGCGCGCCTTCCTCCGGGGCCACCCGCTCGCTCTCCGCCAGGGCGACGTGCGCCGCGCTCTGCAGGAACAGGACGTTTGCCGGGACGATCAGGGCACCGTTGGTCAGGTAGCGGGCGTCCGAGAGCCCGATCACTTCGCCCTCGCCGACCACCACCCGCTGCAGCACCACCTGGCGCTCGCCAGAGCGGTCCGTCACCGAGACCCAGGGTTCTCCATGCGCTTCCTCGTAGGGAACGATCCCTCCACCCAGGGCGACCGGAGCCTCCAGCCCCAGCCGGCGCGCCTCGCGGATCACCCGGACGTCCTCTCCACGGAAGTCGCTGACGTGGCCGAGCTCCGGGAACGCGCCGTCATCGCCGGCCAGGATCAGCACCCCACCGTCCTCGACCCAGCTCCGCAGCGCCGCGCCGTCCTCGGGGTCCATCCAGGTGTCCTGGGCGTTCACGACCAGCAGGTGGGTGTCCGCGTCGACCGAGCGCAGGGTCCGCAGCCGCCAGCGCGCGTCGAAGCCCGCGTCCGCGAACACCTCCAGCAGCGCCGCGTCGCCGTCCGCGCCGTAGGGATCTCGTTCCTGCGCATGGGCGGGCCGAGCCGCGAACACGCCGAGCATCACGACCAAGACGGCCACGATCTGTACGGCTGCGGCCAGGGCGGCGCGGGCATCGTCCGCCGTGATCGGTCGCCCACCCCAGCGCACCAGCTCCACCGCCCGGATCACCGTGCGCAGGGGCCCCTGGCGCTCGGGCGCGGTCCGACGGAGCGCCCGCACGTACTCGCGGTCGGTGCGGGAGACGTGCAGTCGGACGTGCCCCGCGTCCCCGAGGGCGCGCAGGGCGGCGCCGCGACAGAACAGCACCGCGTCGGCGAGCCGCCCCTCCTCGATCGCCCGCCGCGCAGCATCCAGCAGATCGTTCGACGGAGCGAGCGGCACAGCGTCGGCGTCGGGCACGTCCAGCGGCGCCACCTCCGCCTTGGCCGGCACCTCCTGGGTGGGGGTCTCTCGACGGTTCTGCAGGTACTTCAGCAACAGGCGCACCGCGGCGAAGAGCACGCCCGCCAACAAGAGCGCGACGAAGAAGGCGACGGTCCAGCGGAGGATCTCGCCGAGCGCCTCGGAGAACTCGAGCTCGAACGGCTCGGGCGGCGGGGACGGGGGCTCCGCGAGCTCGCCGCTGCCGCCACCCCCACCCGCCGGGGGGGCGGCCCCACCACCACCGCAGCCCGACGGGGGAATCGGCGGCAGGTCCTCGGGCTCCTCGGCGCAGGACCGCTCGAGCCCCGGACAGGTCCCCGCCTCGACCTCGTCGAGCAGGGGGCAATAGGTGGCCTTCTCCCAGGTGTCCAGGGGTGTCGGCCGGTCCGTGTCGTGGCAGAAGCGATACGCGTCATCCTCGAGCACGAAGCCGCCGGTATCGAGCACGTCCGAGTCGGTCTCACCGCCCGCACAGCCGGCGAGCACGCCGAGCAGCAGCACGCCGAAGAGACGCTTCATGCCGCATCCTCGCCGTTCTCCTGCAGGCCGAGGGCCCGGAGCCCGACCTGCAGATCCCAGCCCTCCATCCGCGTGCGCACATCGACGTACAGGAACAGCCGGTAGAGCGCGAAGAGCGGGTGCGAGGCCAGGATCCCGAGCAGCACGTAGGGCGTGGCGACCCCGTCGAAGAGCGAGCCGAAGGGCTGTCCCAGCTGGAGGACGAACCCGACCAGGAACTGCCCGCCGAGCTCCCCGACGATGCCACCCCAGAGGAGCAGCCCCCAGCGAGCCGCCGCGCCCATGATCGCCTGCCCCACCTGTCCGCTGGCCAGGCGAACGCTGCGCTGCAGGCCACGTCCGAGGTCGACCCGCTCGAGCAGCGCCGTCTCGGGCAGGTAGACGAGGCCGGGCAGGAGCAGGATGCCGAGCCCGGTGCAGGACAGGACCCAGGTGAACAGCTCGGCGAGGAGGGTGAGCAGGAGCCCGGCCCACACCTTCAGGGTGTCGCGGATCGCGTGCACTGCCGAGCCGTCGGGCTCGAAGAGCATGCGGCCACCCAGGATGGTGAACGGCGCGTGGATGAGCGGGCCCACGACCACCGCGAAGATCAGCGGGATCCACGCTTGCGGCGTGAGCCACGCGATCCCCAGCGACACCACCCAGGCCGGACCGACCGTGAAGAGCGTCAGCCAGGCGATCGGCCGGATGCGCTCGCGCACGAAGCGGAGCGTGAGATCGAACACCTCGAAGGGCGAGCGTGGACGCAGTGCGACGCGGCACAGGTTGGGGTTCATCCGCGCCCCCCGCGTCCGCCGACCAGGATCCACAGCACGATGGTGACGGTACCCACTCCCCCGAAGACGACCTTGAGCCAGAGCGGAGCGGGTCCGGCGCTCCAGAAGCCCTCGATGGCCGCCGCGACCAGCAGCAGCGCCGCCGTGCCCAGGACCAGCCGGTAGATCTCGGGGGCCGCGTGCCGCAGCGAGCCCAGGCGGGTCCGCCCCTCGGTGATGATCAGCGCCCAGCCCATACGCAGCCCCGCGGCCCCGGACATGGCGATCCCGGTGAGCTCCCAGGGCGTGTGGCCGATGGTGAAGTCGAGCAGGTTCCAGCCGCGGCCGCGCGACCACAGGAAGCCCTCGACCGTACCCAGGATGAGCCCGTTGTAGACGAGGTAGAACACGCTACCGAGCCCCGCGAGGGCCCCGGTGGCGAAGCAGCGGAACGCGATGCCGACGTTGTTCCACACGTAGAAGCCGGCCATCGCGGCGTCGTTGCCCGCGGAACGGTCGATCGAGCCCGAGTACATCTCCTCCATCTGGGCGAGGTTGCCCTCGGGGAGCACCGACGTGGCGAAGCCAGGCGCGACGAGCGGCCCGATGACGCCAACGAAGAAGGGCACGTAGAAGAGCAGGTGGGCGGCGAGCACGAACGCCCACTGCCGGCGGACCGCGGCCGGAAAGCCGTGGAAGAGGTCCGAGACCACCGACAGGGTGGCCCCGCGCTGGGCACCGTACAGGCGGTTGTGGGCCCGGCCGGCGAGCCGGTCGAGGTGGCCCTGCACGTCGTCAGGCAGGTCGAGCGCGCGGGCACGGGCCAGATCCGCGGACACGTCGCGGTACAGCGCCGCGAGCTCCGACCACTCCTCCGCGCCTCCGACCCGACCCCGGGAGAGCAGCGCCTCCAGCCGATCCCAGGAGGGCTTGCGGCGAGCGACGAAGCCCTCCCGCGGGTTGCGCGCAGAGGCCCCGCTCACCGATCCCTCCCGGTCGCCCGGGCAAACGCCAGCACCAGCGTGCGCTCCGCGGTCGGGGCCACGATGCCCGTGCGCTCGGCGAGGGCGGGCGCGCACAGCTCGGCGAGCTCCTCCGCCCGCTCGGGAGACAGTCGCCGGCGCCGCCGCACGAAGTCCTCGAGGATCCGCAGCTCCTCCCGGGACAGCACCACCTGGGCGGGTAGTTCCTGGCGTTCCTCCTCGGTGACCGGGGGCTCGATCACCAGGTCCTCACCGATGCGCTCCCGCTCCTCGACCACGACCACCGTTCCGGCGACGAGGTCCCCGATCCGGCGCAGCTTGGGGTCCAGGGTCATGGTCAGGATCGCGATGCCGAAGGTGGGGATGGCGAACGACTCCGTCCCCGGCGCCCAGATCGGGAAGTAGTCGACCGCCCGGAGGAAGTTGCGGAGCACGAGGTCCGGGATCCGTGCCGGGCTGCCGTCCGCGCGCACGACCCGCAGGGACAGCGCCAGCTTGCCCGGCGTACGCCCGTTCATCGCGATCTCGAAGATGACCCCGTAGAACCACTCGACCAGGAAGAGCACGAGGAAGGCGAGGCCGATCCCCGCCCCCGAGAATGCCTCCGAGAGCGTGACGAACGGGATGAGCGCAGCGACGCCCAGCAGGAAGATCCCGATGCGGATGACGGTGTCGATGAGCCAGGCGACCGCGCGCCGGCCGGGGCCCGCCAGCTGGTGACGGAAGCGCACGCGCTCCGGCGTCTCCACGTACGCTCTGGTGTCCAGCAGCAACGCCCCTCCGACGCCCGGTCGTACCCGATCCTCCGGCCGACCTCCACCCGCGACGACCATAGACCCGCAGCGCCGTCGCGGGTGCGACGGATCGACGCAAGTCCACGGGAGGCGGCGAGCGTCGTTGTAGCGGTGCTACAGTGCCGATCGGTATGCACCCTGACGGAAGGCCCCACATGCGCCGTACCCCCGCTATTCTCGCTCCATCCGTGCTTCTCGCCCTCGCCGCGACCGTGGCGAGCGCGTCGGACCGGCCCGCCGACCGCGGCCCGTCCGCAGGCGCACCGGGAGCGGAGAGCCCGTCCATCACCCTCGTGCCAGGCAAGGCCGCCCGCGCCACCAACGCCATCTCCGACGGTGGACTGCGCCTGGAGCGCGTCGATGTTCTCGACGCCAGCGGATCCTGGTACCGCACGCCCTGGGCTCCGGGCCTGTGGGAGATCCAGCTCTCCAAGGACGATGACACCGACTTTGCGAGCGCCGATCGCTGTCTCTCCGTGAGCGCGAATCCCGACCTCGCCAGCGGCGCGCCGTTCGATGCCGACAGCGTGATGTTCCGCGTCGGTCCGAGCACCGTGGACGGCCACGCCAGCACGCTCGCTTCCGGCGCGATCATGGATCTGCCCGAGAGCGTCGACTACGCCGAGGGCACCTGGTTGCTCACCCGCGGCGCCGACGGCGGCACCGCGCCCCTGGCCCTCACCTTCCTGTACGTCGACGGCAGCAGCGACACCGTCTCGGTGGACATCCTCGAGGCGTCCATCGTCGGCGCGACCCGCGACCGATCCGCCGCGGACGGCAGCTGGCAGGCGACCGGCGACTCCACCCTGCTCGCCGAGTCCGGCTGTGGCGCAGGCGTCGACGTCATCTGGATCGCCAACCCCGAGCCGGGCCGCGCCGTGGCCTCGGTGCAGGTGGACTACCCGACCGCTGGCGCCGCCACCCTGTCCGGCCCCCTCGCCCTGTCCATCGCCACCGATCCGGTCGGCCTGGACGCCACCTTCGACTGGCGCGGCAGCTGGGTCGCGGACGGCGCTGTGGACGCCGGCGACAACGCCCTGTGGCACCAGATCTCCTGGACCGAGGACCTGGTCGACGAGAGCGAGCTCTCCCTCTACGTCGCCTGCTCGGACGACGGCCGTACCTGGAGCGAGGACCTCGGCCCGATCAGCTCCGGTCTGGGCGATGACCCCGCTGGCACCGACTTCGATCCGATCTGCTCCGGCCGCTTCGTGCGCTACCGGGTCGTGCTGACCGCCCAGGCGGACACCTCGCCCGTACTCGAGGACGTCACCTTCTGGTACGACCTCGACGCTGACCTCGACGGCTACGGCAAGAACGGCATCCTCGGCTCCTGGGACTGCGACGACAGCTCCGCCGACGTGTGGCCCGGCGCGCCCGACCAGTGCGGTGACGGCATCGACTCCGACTGCGACGGCATCGGCGGCCCGGACGGCGACGAGGACGGCGACGGCCTCACCTGGCGTGAGGAGCAGGCCCGCGGCAGCTCCGACTGCTCGGGCGACACCGACCTCGGCGACTTCGACGCCGACGACATCGTGAACCCGTTCTTCAACAGCGACGGCACCCCGTCGGTCACCCACACCTGGACGAACGGCCTCGACCCCTTCGCCCACAACATGCGCAGCCTCGGCCAGTTCGACCGTCTCGGCAAGGACGACGAGGAAGGCACCGAGATCGACTGGGGGACCTACGCGGCCTGTGGCGGCGGTGACACCGACGGCGACGGCATCCTCGACGTGGACGAGGACCTCGACGACTCCGGCGCCGACTGCGACGACGACGATACCGACGGCGACGGCATCGCGAACTACCTCGACATCGACGACGACGGCGACA
>MDTC01145137.1_pt1 | contig 13555 bp, 15 predicted proteins | sample 811181 | NCBI WGS metagenome assembly MDTC01 (sample SAMN05326644, study PRJNA326480) | marine metagenome | isolation source: seawater | place: Pacific Ocean: North | collected 2011
AAAGAGCTTTGCAATCAATACTTGCATTTTTGAAAATGTTTGTTTTGTTTTCAAATTCATCTCTGTCTTTATTTGCTTTGTTTAATACAAATTTATCGATAGAATTCATAAAACTATTGTTCTCTGATTCTTTCTTAATTATTCCAATATATGTGTGCACTTTTACAATCCAATCCTTTTTATCAAAGTTTTTATGTGAACACATTCGTACACCTCTTCCAACACCTTGAATCACATCAACATAGCTTAAAGGAGGTTCCATGAAATGCAAATGTCTAACACCTTTCAAATCAATTCCTGTATTATAACTGTCGGTTGCTAAAAAGATAGAAATATAGTCACCTTTGTCATTTTGTTTGCTGTTGTACATTTTAAAAATAGGATTTGCAGATTCAGATGTGATAAACCTTTCACTGGCTTTTGCCAATAAATAACGTTTCCCTGGTTTAGATATATTGTTATTTGTTGCTCTTTGATAACCTTTTGCAATTAAACCGGCTTCAACATCTTTTATACCTTGTCTTGAATATTGAGAATAGACATAGTGTTTTCTATTTGGGTATGAATCAATTTTTTCTAAAATACGTTTTACTTTTGGAGGTTGTCTTATATTTTTGAATAATCCATTTGACCATTTTTGTAATGTTTGCAAAGCTTTCTTATTGTTTGTAGCAAGTTTAGCTTTTAATTCTTTCAACTTTTCTGAATATCTTGTTTTTTGTTCTTCACTTAGTTCAACAACATGTTCTTTAAAACGCTTCTTAGGAAAAAGTGATAAATCTTTCGTCATATCGAGGTAAAGAACCTTTGATGTCATATATTTTTGATAGTTATTCAAGGTTAATATAGGTTCGGTCTTCTTTCTAATAATATTTAGAAGTTCTATCATTTCTTCTATACTATCACCAGGAGTAGCTGTCAAAATGAATACTTTTGTTCTATAGTTTTCAGACTTTTGTAACATTTTTATTAATCTTTCATGTTTCACTCTAAATTGAGGAATTGCTCGTTTTGCAAATAAATACTGAGCCTCATCAATAACTATTACAGCTTTATCAAGATTGATTTCTTTTTTTATTACTCTGTTATAAAATGAGACAATGGACATAATTTTAAACTTCCGTTTTAATTCAAACATGGTTTTTGGATTCTTATACATATTACGCAATAACAGTTCAAAATCTTCATGTGGTTTCAAAGCATCACTTCGAGAAATGTAATATATTTTATAATCTGTGTTCCAGAACGCATCAACAACTCCAGCTGCAACTGCTGTTTTCCCAGCACCAGTTGAGTACCAAGCTAACAATCCTTTTAAATCAGTCTTATTTTCAGCAATCTCTTTCACAATTTTGTAAAATATGTATTGTGCTGCAGTGATTTTAATGTCATTTGGGTTGAATTTTAAACAACTGTTTTCTTCAGGATCTCTATTAGGTTTAGCAAAAGGTATTTTATTACTTCTTGATTCTTGTTTCATTAATTTGAAAACGCTTGTCTGTGGATTATTCGATATAAGCATTATATTATACGAAGAAAATGAAATTAGATGGTATAAAATTATATCCACAACGTACAATGCTTCAATCATTTTACAAAGAAAATACACTTGAGGCTGGAATTGATGAAGCTGGAAGGGGTTCTTTAATTGGACGGGTTTATACAGCGGCGGTAATTTGGGATCCAAGTCTTATTGAACCTAAATGATTCGAGCTGAAAGACTCAAAAAGAATTTCTATCAATAAAAGAAAAAAGATCAAAGATTACATATTTGAGAATGCATTAGCATATGCTATTGATTATGCAGAACCTGAGGAAATTGACAATATAAAATATAAAGAATCTATTAATGTGAATATGACATTTGACAATAATAATTGAAGCAATCTGAAGGATTGTCAAAAGTTCTAAGATTTTCGCAAAAATAAACATTTCCGTCAAATAAAGTTATTTTGAATTTGAGTTCACTTGTGTCTGCATATGTGAACAATGTTGAGTCACATGCATCAAAGAAATCAATATTTTTAATATGTTGAATTGAAAGAATTTTATTGAATGGGTCATTAGGCCTAAACACATTTAATAAAATAATGAATGTCTTACAATTAAGACTAGCGCAAAACAAAGGTTTTATCATTTTATTGAATGTTCTGTGTAATTCTTAAGTGATTTTTAATAGAATGTGATATTTGTAATGGATTCAAAATATTAAAACTACTTTAATTAATGTTCGTCATATATTACAATAACAAATTGTGTGATTTAATTTTTTGGTGGCAGTTGTTGAGTCTTTGTCCCAGTACGTCATGGCTTAATAAACTTTGACCATATTCAGGTTGAAGTTTATAGGGTCTTACATTGAGTGCTTTATTATGAGAAGTATTCATATCAACTCCAAAAAGGTCTGCGTTTGTTACTTTTCTCAACATTTAATTTAAATATTTTATAATTTCAAAGTTTACTACGCATATTGAATAGTTTTAATTAATAGACTTTTCTATATACAATACACCTACCTGCTGTTTCACTATTTCTAGTAATCTTTAGTACATTTCCAATACTTGCACCATAATATCTCGCAACAGGGTCTTGTATCGATATTCTTGGTATTTGGTTTGTTTTCAATACTTCGTATAGTGTTTTCACATCTTTTAAAGACAACAATTCGTGTTTAGGGACTTTTACGTGTTTTGTAACATTGAATGACAATTCTTTTTTTCTGAATAATTCAAATTTAATTGAGTTTTGATTTTGATATGATTCAAGACTTTGCTTTGCAAAAGGAGTGACAGAAGTTTGGTATATAATTATAACCGTGTTTACATTGCTTTCTTCATTTTCAATGTCATTAACCATAGTTTTAACAGAATTTATTCCAATTTTTTCTTCAGTTGGAATAAATACTTTCAACATATTTTTGTCAGATTTTCTATAATACATATCTAAATCTCTGATACACTCATATTTTCTATCTGTTAACATTTCTTTTATAACATTATTCATTATTGACTTAAAATTATAAGTGCTCATAGTTTTAAGTGAATTTAAGTAAACATGGATGAATTGATACCTGTAAGATGCTTCACTTGCAATAAAGTAATTGCAAGCAAATGGGAAACATATAAAGGATTACTTCAGAAAAATAATGATATGAATGCAATATTCCAACAAATTGGATTTAGTAGATATTGTTGTAAAAGAATGTTTTTAGGACAAGTTCAGTGAACATTCATTGCGATTTAAAACAATGTATAATGTAATTTCAAAACCTTTCATAAACAGTTTGTTTTTAACTCCTTTTCCAAGTTTAATATAATTGTCAAAAAGCTTGTACACATTTGCAATTATTTCAATGTCTTTCGTTAAACCATAATAATCAAGTTTCATTCTCAAAGGAATAACTTGCTGAAGTCTTTCTTTATTATCCATTCACAATATTACAAATGTTTACAATATAGTTACGGAAGTTGAACGTATAAAAACCACATAAAGAACATGTAATCTTATATCAAATAAGATGAGAAGAAAATATAGGTATTCTATAGTTCAAGCAATACGGACCGATTTTTTACAAGAAGTCAACCTGGAAAAATATGAAAATTTTAAATTAAACAATCCAGATATTTTTAAATTGCTGACAACAAAAGACTTAGATGATGATATTTATGAAAAGATGCTAGATCAGGACAAATTAAACTCACTGTCATATGCTAATGCAAAAATACTTTATGAACAAAACAAAAAATTAATGGATAAGAAAAAAATTGACTCTTTGAAAGAAAAAAAGCCTGAGAAATTTAATATGAAGAAGCAGCTGGAAAAGTTTCAGAAGATAGCAAGCAAGAAGCCTGCAAAACTAATTGAACCTTTTGATGGAAAAAGTTTGAGAAAAAATATTGTGATCCCTAAATTTGAAGAGATCGTGGGAGATTTAGCATCAAATATTGAAAAGTCTATATACAATTGGACTATTAAACAATGTGACCGTGAACCTGACCCAATGCTCAATATAATAAATTTGATGGGTAAAATTAAAATATGGGATATTCCAAGAAATACATCACACACTCATATACAATACACAGAAGTTAATAATTTGAAACGTGTTATAAAAGAAACAGACGATAATAAAATACCCAATAAAACATGGAATTGTCCTATATTTCGTAAGATGTATACTGATAAAGTTAAAGACATTTTGTTCAACCTAAAAGAAAATGTGAACAAAACATGTGAACATAATGAAAATAACTCGCAAATATGTCAAAAGGTCATTTCTGGAGATATTGACTTTAGAAAACTTCCGTATATGACAAGGGAAGAATTATATCCTGGTTTGTGGAAAAAAGTCATTGATGCAAACATTGCTAAAGAAAATCGCCGAATGATGGAAAATGCAGAAATGTTGGAGAATGATGGTCTTTTTGTTTGTCAGTTTGATGATTGTGGTTCTATGAAAACAAAATATACCCAGATGCAAATAAGAAGTGCAGATGAACCAATGACTACATTCGTTTATTGCTGTACATGTAGAAGAAATTTTCGCTTTGATGATTAATTTAAATAATGTTCTCTACATACTGGAATATACTTATCACTAGCCCCAATACATACCTGACTTACATCGTTGATGACCCGTTTTGAAAATAAAGCCTTCTTCGCACATTTACTTGAAGTGCTTGTGTTGTGTTGACATAGCGCAGTCAACTTTGTTACAGAATTACTAATTGGAATGCAATCTAATATTTGTCCAAACCTTTTGCGTTCGTAGTCTCCATCTAAACCAGCAACTATCACTTTTATATTCAATTTTTCTATCATTATTAAAAATGTGTACAAATCTTTAAAAAACTGTGCTTCGTCAATTCCAATTACATCTATTTCATCGAAAGTAGAGCAATTTACAAAAAACGAAACTAAACTATCGACTTTCACTGCTTCATGCACTTCATTGTCATGTGTCGATATTGAATTTCCAGTCCTACTGTCAAGTGAACTATTCAGCAATACAACATTCTTATTCACTGATTTATATTTATTTATTCTTCTTATCAGTTCAGTTGACTTTCCGCTAAACATACATCCAATTATAAGTTGAATATCTGCCATTTACATTAATACATTATTAACGTTTAAGTGTATTTTATTGAAGCCCACCACATGCTGTAATAATTGCTTGGTTGTAGTAATTTTTATTTAATGATTAATTTTTGTTTAAGTGTCTAACTGTGTACATGTCTTTCGGCATTATTTCTTGACGCTGTGCTTTGATTGCCATTTTTTGAGTGTCTTCAAACAATTTTATTAAATAATCTTCGCTGACATGCTGTAACATTTCAAATACTTCAGGTTCAAACTGCAAACCTGTTTTACAATCGTTTGCAATTTCTTTTACTAGATTTTTAAAGTTCCTTTTATTCAAACACAAGTCTGTTTTGTTTTGTTCAATATTAATTTCAGACAGCCAAACTGGTGTATCTTCTTTGAATTCTTCAATTTCTTTCTTGTCTTCGTCAGAAATTGGCAATTGTTTAATTTCATTTATGGCTTGTTGTGTAGATAAACTTTCATTATAACTTTTTTCATAAATATCTTGAACAGCATAGTTATCTGGTTCATAACCAGTTAAGTAACTTTGCTCCATGAGATATTTATCTAAATGACTTTCAAATTCTTCATGCTTGTCTTGTAAATAAATATCTTCTTCCATTTCACGTTCTTCTTCTGAATCAACTTCTGTCTCATCAGATTCTTCTCCTGTGAAGTATAATTGCAAATCAAATTCACTTTCTTCATCAGAACTTTCTTGGTCGTGAATATCTTGAACGTCAAATTGTTTTGCAACGAGTTCGGCTCTGATATCATTAATATTAGGTTCGTGCCCTTCATCTCTTCTAAATTCTTCAAACATCCAATATAGTTTATCCGGTGTAACTCGAAAGTTTTCTACATTTATCAGTTGATAAATAATATCAATAGATCCTTCAGAACTGCTGCAAGAAGATTCACATTGTGACATTTCGTCATCATCGCTCATTTTTATTTATACTTGTTTACATGTTCTTTATGTGGAATTAATTTAAAGAATCAATTCTTTAAAGACAATAAAGGATGTATATCTTATCATTTGATGTTGGGATAAAAAACTTGGCATTTTGTGTATTTGATAGCAAAACGAAAAAAATATGCAGATGGGAAAACATAAGCCTGGATCCTCAAAAAGGAGAAGATATGTGTTTATGTGTTGTAAGAAATATGGATAATTATGAGGAGTTATTAAATTTTATTGACAAAGTTGTGATCGAAAAACAACCAAGTAGGAATAATAAAATGAGAGTGATTGAAGCATTGTTACAAAGTTATTTTGTAATTAAAGGCTTGGCAAGTTTAGAATCCACAATATCAAAAGTATCAATATATTCCGCAAAACACAAATTAGGAAATATCCCCAGTTTAAGGGGTAAATCAAATTATGCAGAAAGAAAAAAACTATCTGTTCAGAGATGTAAAAGTTATATTGAAAGTTCAAATCAACCTTTTGAAATGAAGAATAAATTTGAAAAATCAAAGAAAAAAGACGATTTAGCAGATACGTTACTGCAAGCTTTAGCATATATTGGAGATCCTATTTTGGAAACGCAGCAAACAGAAATTTCTAACTCAAAAATATCAGCTAGAAAACCTACTGATAAGCAAGAAAAACGAGGATATTCCAAAAATAATTTGAAATACTTTTACAAAGAATATGGAAAGGAAGAATTCAAAAATAAGTTCAATACAAATAAGAAAATCGAAAAAGCTCTTTTAATGTATTTTGATAACTTAGAAACTGCATTAAGTCATTTAGAATTTTAGATTAATTCTGCATAAAAAATACACCTAAATGTGATCAACAAATATGGTAATATGTCCCAAGTGTGGAATAGAATTATCAAGCGAACAAGCGCTTTCATATCATTTAAATAGAAAGGTTCCTTGTATGTCATTAAAATGTACGAAATGTGCTAAAATATTTAAGACTCAATTGGAATTGAATAATCATATGAAACATTGTGAATATCCAATTTCTGAACAAATGAAAGAAATTTTCAATCGTTCATCGGATTATATATTTGTACTTAAATTACCAGAAAATAAATGTTTATGGGCAAATGAATCATTTTTATCAAAATATTCAATAACTTTAGACTCCTTTACAAAACTGGGAAATCTGTATAATATACATGAAGAAGATGTTGAATATATGAAGAAAATAGAAAAAGTCGCTATATCTGGCAAACTTGAATCAAATGAAGAGGTGAAATTTAGACGAGTAACTCCAGATGGACATAGTATTCATGTGTGTGCTAAAATGTCTCAAATTAAGGGAAATGTGAATTTAATAATTGAAAGAAATATATCAAAAGATATTGAATGTGTAAGAAAATTGCATGACAAATCAGTGATTCCTATTCTTGAGTTTGATCAAAAAGGAATTATTACATATGCAAACAAAGCATGGCTCGATATGATGAAATTGGAACACATTGTAGGAATTTCTGGATATGATTCAATTAACCCTGAAGATATCCCAATTATTACAGAAAAACATGAGAGATACAATAAAACTGGAATTCCAGACGAAGATATGAAATATAGACGAATTAGATCTGATGGAGAAATTGTGTATATTAAAACAGGTGGTTCAGTTCTGTTAGAAAATGGAATTAGTATTTGCTATGAAATAAATATTACAGAAGATATTGAAAAACAGACAGTAATGGATAAATATATAAGATACATTTGTCATGAAATACGAAACCCATTAAATATTATTTCTACAACTGTTGATTTGGTTACAAAAATAACAAAAGATCATATCATACCAACTGAAAATCTATCGAAAGATTGGCAGGAAAAATCAACAAAGCTTCTTGAAGATTTGCATGTGCCAATAATGTCATTGTCTTCAATAATGAATTCTGTACTAGATTTGTCGAAATGGCAAAATAATGAACATAAAATCGAATATGAACATAAGAATTTAAAAGATGTTTTGGAAAATGCTCTTTTCATATGTAAAAAGCACAAAGATGAAAAACAGATTGAAATTCAAACATCATTTATCAACACAAATAAATTATATAGTATTGATGGAGATAAATTGCAACAAATTTTGGTAAATGTTGTACATAATGCAATTAAATTTAGTAACTCTGGAGAAGTTATTAAATTTTATTGCAAAGTGACTGAAACCAGTAGCAAAGTTACTGAATCCACTAAATTCATAAACATGTCAATATATGATAATGGCGTTGGTATGACAAACGAAGAATTGAAAAACGTATTCAAACCATATTATCAAGTTGACAATAAGAATAAGAATGGAGGTTCAGGACTTGGACTGTCAATATCAAAAGAAATTGTCAATGCTATGAAAGGCTCTATTACAATTTCCAGCGAAAAAGAAATTTTCACAAGCGTATGCATCCGTATTCCTACTTCCTGTTGTAAATCTATAAGAGTTAGTGAAATACAAGATGATAATAAATGGAATTTGTTAATTATTGATGATTCTAAACAATGTAGAGATGTTACACAGATGCTTTTTGAAACACATGGTCACAAATGTATCACAGCCAGAGATGGACAAGACGGCATTGAAAAGTTTATAAAACATAGAAACATAATAACACATATACTAGTAGACAATAACATGCCAGGACTTCAAGGATATGAAGTTACACGGAAGATAAGTGAATTAGGTTGTAATGTTCCGATTTTTGGATATACGGGAAATTCAGGTGAAGATGTTAGAAAACATTATATGAACAACGGTGCTACAGAATTAATTCTCAAACCGATAAATTGGGAAACTGTTGTTTCAAAGTTAAGCGTTTGAAGCAAAATACTTTTTTTTTGCTTTTCTTTATTATAGTCTTATGAAAGGTGCAACAAAGAAATTAAAAAAGAAAAGCAAAATTGAACCACCAAAACCCTTTATTGAGAATAGCTATCAAGAATTTAGTAGAATAGAAGAAGAGTACATATGCTTCAATTGCGAAAATGATACAGAAACAGAAAATGATGGAACTGATACAGAATCGATAGCCGGTCAATCTGTAAACCAAGATATTGAAGATTGTTCAGATGAAGAAACGAAGAAGAATTATTCATTCATCAAAAAGAAATATGAAAAGAAGGAAGTGTCAATTTTACTTGAAGAAGAGGCATACTTATCTGACTAGATATATGATTTGTGAAGAGCTTTTATTTTCCATCTGCCCCAACCTTCTTCAAAGTTACAATTATAAGAACTACTTATAGACAAAATTTTGTAAATAATTTGTATTATTAGTTTTGAAATAGCATTTTTGTCTTGTGATCTAATGGCTTTTGAAAGTTCGCTTAATTGAATTGAAATTTCTATCCAATTGTCTTTAGAATACATAAAGTAAATGAATTAAATATAAAGATTTTGATGACGCAGTTTACTTGGTTGACAAAGCACCAAGAAGTTTAACTAACACTTTATTTTGCGCAATTAGTTGTTTTTCCAGTTTTTGACCTATGTTGGTAAGTACATCCGCAACATTATCACCATTTTCATTTGTAAAGAATGTTTGCATGATATCAACTAAAGGAACACCGCCAAATTCAGACGATGTTCCAGGTTCACTTTCTTCATTATCTGAGCTGCTACTTGAAGATTGATCAACTTCAGGTTCTTCAATTCCATTTGCACTCATTTTGTAATTACATAAAATGAAAATCCTTTAAGTTTTTTTCTTTTGTATAGTACAATGAACGACGTAAAAGAATGGGCTCAAGAAGCAGTTCAAGATATTCGCAACGTAAAACCAAAAGATGTTAAAAAGGAAACAAACAGAATACTAAAAGAAACAGTGAGCAACTCAGCAACCATGATGAATTTAGGTTTTACAATTGCAACCGCACTTGCTTGGAACGAAGCAGGTAAGAGAATTGTAGGAAATTTAGTTAGACAAGGATCCAATAAAAATGGTACTAACACATTTTTGATCTATGCATTAGCAATGACATTTGCATCAACTTTACTATTCTCTTTTAGCAAAAAGTACATCAAGAAAGATTTAGAAAAATTAATTTAAACAAATAAGTTTAGATAATATAAACGACACAATGGAAGTTATTAAAGAGTTCTTCCAAGAAAAGTCAATAGTACAACATAATATCGATTCATATAATATTTTTATTGAAGAACATGTACAAAAAATAGTAAATGAATCAAAGGATATAGAAATATCTAAAACTAATGAAGAAGAAAAAAAGTGTAAAATATGTTTCGGTGATGTGTACATTACAAAACCTACAAATACCGAAACAGATGGTCAGACTACTTTATTAGAGCCAGCAGAAGCTCGAAAGAGGAATTTAACATACTCTTGCAATTTATTTGTTGATTTAAAAATGATACTTCCTGAAAAAACAGAAACACTAGAGAAATGCTTTTTGGGGAAAATACCAGTAATGGTAAAATCAAAATATTGCAATTTATACAATAAGGAAACTGATGATGAATGCATATATGACAATGGTGCATATTTCATAATATCAGGAAGTGAAAAGGTGTTGATATCTCAAGAAAAGATGAACAATAATGAAATTTATGTATTTTATAAATCAAGCAGCAAAGTATTGTGGGAAGCTGAAATAAGGTCAGTTTCAGAAAATGAAATAAAGAGCACAAGCACATTGAAATTGTTACTTGTTAGAACAAATGATTATGATGTGAAAATTAAAATGAGTGTACCATTTCTAAAAACTGAAATTCCTATCATGATGATGTTTGAATTGTTAGGGTTTAAATCCCACGAGGCTTTTTTTGAGAACGATGATGAAATAACAGAAATATTAACAAGTTCTGTGAATGATGTTGATGCAATATTAGAAGGAGAGTCAATACAAGACTACATTAAAAAACGTATGACTAATAATCAAAATAAGAAAAATCAAATTGAGAATATGTTAGATTATTATTTTTTGCCACATATGAAGACTCATAAATCTAAAGCATTTTTACTTGCACATATGATTCAAAAATTAATACTTGCATACATCGGAAAAGTTCAAGAAGATGACAGAGATCATTTTAAGAACAAGCGTATTGATTTACCGGGTGATTTACTTGCAGGTTTGTTTAGACAACTCTATAAGAAAACAATAAAGGAAATGGTCATTACAATACAAAAAAACTTTGATAACAACAGAATTTTTAATTTCAATTCAATTATCAAATCCAAAGTCATTACAAATGGTTTGAAATATGGTTTGTCTACAGGTAATTGGGGCTTAGGTACTATGCAAGGTATTAGAACTGGCATTTCTCAAGTATTAAATCGTCAATCAACATTAGCTACATTGTCACATCTGAGAAGAATAAACTCTCCTATTGGTAAAGAAGGAAAATTAACAATACCAAGACAACTGCACGGCTCTCATGCTTATAGAATATGTCCAGCCGAAACTCCAGAAGGACAACCGTGTGGATTGGTAAAAAATATGGCACTATTAGCATGCACATCAACAGGATCTAGTTCTCTAGTAATTAACGAATTGTTGGAAGACATGGATGTGATAAAATTGGAGGATTGTGAAAAAATATATGAGAAGGCCACTAAGGTGTTTGTAAACGGAAGATGGCATGGGGTAAACTTTGATCATGTTCAGTTAATCACATCATTGAAGATGTTAAAACGAAGTTGTGCATTTGACCCAATGATTTCAATCATATATGACAAAATTTATAATACTATAAAAATACATACAGATTCAGGTAGGATTTGCAGACCATTAATAATTGTTGAAAATGGAGTTTCAAAGTATACAGAATCTGTTAAACGACAATTACTTGATGGAAAACTTACATTTTCATGTTTATTGAGTTATGGTATTATAGAATATGTTGATTGTGATGAAGAAGAAACAACTCTCATTGCATTTGACATAGAAGATATGAATAAGCGTAAATTAAATTTCACTCATTTAGAAATTCATCCTTCAGCAATGCTTGGAATTTGTGCATCTATGATTCCATTTCCTGATCATAATCAGTCTCCAAGAAATGTATATTCTGCAGCAATGACTAAACAATCTATGGGAACATATATTACAAATCATGAGAATAGAATGGATACATTTTCACATGTTTTATGGTATCCTCAGCGTTCTCTTGTGAGGACACCAACAATGGATATGTTTAACATGGATCAATTTGCTCATGGAATAAACTGTGTAGTAGCAATTGGGTGTTATGGTGGTCACAACCAAGAAGATTCGGTAATCATGAGTCAATCAGCAATTGATAGAGGAATGTTCCGATCATTTTTCAATAGAACTTACAAAGATGAGCAGAAACAATATGGTTCATCTTGTAAGGATAAAATGAAAAAGCCAGATGCAACTGCATGTGTAGGTATGAAATATGGTAATTATGAGAAGTTGGACAATGATGGGTTTGTACCTCCAGGTGTATTTGTTGATGGAGATGATGTAATTATTGGTAAAACTTCCACTATGGGTAAGGGTGAAAATGAAGTTGGTTATACGGAGAAAGATACCAGTACAACAATCAGACATAATGAATCTGGAATAATTGATAAAGTTATGATTACAACTAATGATCATGGAGCGCAGCTTGTTAAAACTAAAGTAAGATCAATGCGTGTTCCTCAAGTTGGAGATAAATTCGCATCAAGGCATGGACAAAAAGGGACTGTGGGTATTACCTTGCCACAGGAAGATATGCCTTTTACTGCTGAAGGTATTATTCCTGATATAATTATTAATCCTCATGCGATTCCTTCTAGGATGACTATAGCGCAACTTATTGAGTGCATTTGTGGTAAAATTGCTTGTAATAATGGTGATATTAAATATTCAACTGCATTTGATCATGATACTCCTGAGAAGTTTTGCGAAGAACTCTTGAATTGTGGTTATCAATCTCAAGGTATGGAGACAATGTACTCTGGTTACACTGGAGAACAACTAAAAGCTAAAATATTTATCGGACCTACATTCTATCAGCGACTCAAACATATGGTTTCTGATAAAATTCACTCAAGGAGAAAAGGTCCTATACAAATACTGACACGTCAGCCTGTGGAAGGCAGGTCGCGTGAAGGTGGTTTGAGATTCGGAGAGATAAACAAGTTCTGTCTCAGTAGATCCAAAAGATCTGCTAGTCGGCGATGCAGCCGGCGACACTCCCAAATTGCGGGAAACACTCGTAAATGCTAAATAAATAGAACATACAAATTTAGCAAATTAAGTCTTCAATACAAAGGTTTGTAGGAAACTACTGACTGGTAAATGTTAATCGCATTTGAAGTAAAAAGTTGAAGAATAGAGTCAATCCGCAGCCAAGCTCCTAAGTCCCAATGAACAAGGGATATGGAGAAGGTTCAACGACTAAATGAGAGTGGGCTTGAGAGTTTGTTCAAACTCAATGATAGCTTAAGATATAGTCTAGTCCCACCGGAGACGGTGTTGGTCTATTAGTCATTCAATGTTCTGCATCATAAACATTGATTGG
>MDTC01021307.1_pt1 | contig 13552 bp, 14 predicted proteins | sample 811181 | NCBI WGS metagenome assembly MDTC01 (sample SAMN05326644, study PRJNA326480) | marine metagenome | isolation source: seawater | place: Pacific Ocean: North | collected 2011
CACAAATTAATGAACATTGACAAGGTAAAAGGCTTTGAGGGTAACGCTTTCACTGCTTTTGGTAATGCCATTCACGACACCTGCGAGAAGATGATGACCGAAGGTTTGGACGATAAAAAGTCGTTTTTTAGCCTAAAATTCAAAGAAATCCTTGAAAATCTGCCCGAAAACGCCAATAAAGACTCTAAATTAGTTAATTCTATGCAAAACCAAGGTCCTTTAATATTAGATGAGGTCCTCCCTGCTATGAAGGAGCATTTTGGAGATTATGAAGTGCTAGCTGCGGAAGAAGATTTAATGGAATTGATTGAAGACTTTCCTTGTGAGGAAAAAAACAAGTTTAAAGGATTCATTGATTTAGTTATTAAAACCCCTGATAACAAAGTTCACATTATTGATTGGAAAACATGCTCTTGGGGCTGGGATGCTAGGCGCAAAAGCGACCCAATGATGACATATCAACTTACTTTTTACAAGCACTACTGGTCTAAGAAGCACTCTGTTGATCCAAGCATGATAGAAACTCATTTTGCACTTCTTAAAAGAACTGCAAAAAATGATAGAGTGGAAATATTTCGTGTGACGAGTGGAAAAATAAAAACTCAAAATGCACTTAAATTTCTAGAAAAAGCAATATACAATATTGAAAGAAAAAATTTTATAAAGAACAGACTTGCCTGTAGCAAGTGTGAATTTCATAGAACGGAACATTGCCCATGACAGATAAAAAAATTAAGGTCCTCACTATTAGCGACCATCCCCTCTCACCTTCTGGTGTCGGAACACAAACAAAGTACATATGCGAAGCGTTGCTTAACAGCGGTAAATTTGAAATATTTTCTCTTGCCGGCGCTATAAAACACAATGATTATTCAGTAACAAAGGTTGAACCATACAATGAGAGTTGGATGATACAACCAGTTGACGGATATGGAAATCCAGAAGTAATAAGATCTTTAATGAGAACAGTTAAGCCGGATCTGGTTTGGTTTATGACTGATCCTAGATTCTGGGAGTGGCTCTGGGACATGGAGAATGAAATCAGACCGTTAGCACCAATGGTATACTATCATGTTTGGGATAACTACCCACCTCCAAAATATAACAAAATGTTTTACGATTCAAATGATTTTATAGCTTGTATTTCAAAAGTAACAGCAGATATCGTTTCTAAGGTTTCAAAAGATGTGGATAGTGAATATATTCCTCACGCTGTAAACCCTGATGTATTTAAACCTTCTGATAGTGATACAATAAAAAAAGCTAGAGAACAATATTTCGGATCAGACGATAAATTTATAATATTGTGGAATAATAGAAATGCCAAAAGAAAACAGACTGGATCATTGATACTGTGGTATTCTGAGTTTTTAAAAAAATTAACCAAAGAGGAATCTGAAAAATGTTCTCTTATTCTTCACACTGACCCGAAGGATCCATATGGTCAGGACTTGGATGTTTTGCTAACTGATTTGGAATTGGATAACGGTCAGATACTAATATCAAAACAGAAAGTTAGTCCCGACCAACTTGCAGTGATGTATAACATGGCAGATGTCACAGTCAATGTATCGGATGCAGAAGGTTTTGGTTTGGGGACTCTTGAATCATTATCTTGCGGCACTCCAATTGTTGTAACGATGACAGGAGGTCTTCAAGAGCAAGTTACAGATGGCGAGAATTGGTTTGGGGTTGGCGTTGAGCCCTGCGCTAAATCCCTTATAGGCTCTCAATTAGTCCCGTACATTTATGAGGACAGAATATCTGGCGATGATTTTATTGAAGCTTTGATGAAGATTCATTCGATGACACCAGAAGAAAGAAAAGAGATGGGTCTAAAGGGAAAAGAGCATGTCGAAAAAAATTATAATTTCGATCAATTTGCCAAAAAATGGGTTGATTTGATGCTTGGAATACATGAAAAAAATGGCTCATGGTCAAATAGAAAAAATTATAAACCTTGGGAAATTCTGGAGTTATAAAAAATAATGAGAAAAAAAGTCATAGTAAAAGGTCCGATTTTAAGCAGATCTGGATACGGAGAACAAGCAAGATTTGCGCTAAGATCTCTTAGAGCTTATGAAGATAGATTTGATATTTATATTGCTCCAACAGGATGGGGCCAGTTAAGCTGGACATGGGAAGATGATGATGAAAGAAGGTGGATAGATAGTGTAATAGAAAAAACAGTATTTTATACCAACAATAATCAAGATAAAAAACCAAAAGATTTATACGACATATCAGTTCAGGTTACAATTCCGAATGAATGGACCACGGATTTGGCAAAGTACAATGTTGGGTATACTGCTGGAATAGAAACGGATAGAGTTTCGCCACTTTGGATAACTAAAGCGATTGAGATGGACAAAATCATAGTTGTTTCAAATCACGCTAAGAATACATATTTGGGCAGCGCTTATACGGTAAAGGGTCGCGATGAGGTTGCTGAGACGGAGTGGACATTAAGGGTGGATCCAGAGTTGGAAGACCACCCATTAATAGAGGCTGTAAACTACCCAGTCAAGAAAACCGATTCTGTTAAATTTGAATATAATTTTTCAACAAAATTCAATTTTTTAACAATGGCTCATTGGGGTCCAAGAAAAAATTTAGAATCTACGATAGGGTGGTTTCTTGAGGAATTCAAAGACAATGAGGATGTTGGGCTTGTAATAAAAACTGCCTTTAAAAACACATCAATTATTGATAGAGAAAGAACAAAGAAGTATATTGAAAGAATACTAAAAGTAGATAGCGTTAAAGATAGAAAATGTAAAATTTATCTAATTCACGGTGATATGACTGAAGAGGAAATAAACGGACTGTATCAACATAGAGATATTAAATCTTTTATAAATTTGGCACATGGGGAGGGTTTTGGTCTTCCGATATTTGAGGCAGCATATCATAAGATACCTGTTGTGGCAATGGGTTGGAGCGGTCAAGTTGACTTTTTATATGCACCGGAAAAAAACAAAAAAAACAAAAAAGGCAAAAAATCAAAAAACAAAATGGTGCCTTATTTTGCAAAAGTGAATCATAAAATTGGAAAAGTAAAACCAGAGGCGGTTTGGAAAACTGTTATAGAAGAAGAATCTTGTTGGGCATATCCTGTTGAGAAAAGTTACAAACTCGCCATGAGAGATGTGTATGATAATTACAAGGACTACAAAAAGATGTCTGTAGACTTGGACAAGTACATTAGATCAAAATTCACAAATGAAAATCAATATAAACAGTTTGCAAATGCTGTCTATGAAGAGAAAGACTTTGATGTAGAAAATTGGCTTGATTCTCTCGGAGAGGAGGTATTTGAGTAATGTACTATGATGTTATTGTATTGAGTGGGGGTTTTGATCCTATGCATGTTGGGCACCTCCGGATGATACAGGAGTCTGCAAATATGGCTCAAATTGTCGTCGCCGGCGTCAATTCAGATGAGTGGTTGATGAGAAAAAAAGGCTATGTTTTTATGCCGTGCGAAGAAAGGCTAGAAATGGTTCAAGGAGTACGCGGCGTCTCCAAGGCTATGGAATTTGATGATAATGACAATAGCGCATGTGACCTTTTACGAAGAGTGCGAGCTTTATGGCCTGATTTTAAAGTTGCATTTGCCAATGGGGGCGACAGAACATCCGACAATATCCCAGAAATACCAGTTGCTGAAGAATTAGGTGTTCACCTGATTTGGGGTGTAGGTGGTGGCAAAGTACAAAGCTCTAGTGATTTAGTTAACGCCCATCCTCGTCTTGCGTCTCTTAAAAGTCAAGGAAAATAATCGATATGAAAATCGCTTTTTTAGCCGACTTCTTTGTTGAGGATGGAATTAATGGCGGCGGAGAGCTAAACAACGAAGAGCTAATTAAGTTGCTAATAAAAAAGGGCAATCAATTAGAAAAATACCATACTCATGGATTAACTATAGAAAAACTACCCGACAAAAACACAAAATTGATTGTTGGTAATTTTATCGCCCTATCACAAGAAACAAAAGATTACATAGCAGAAAATTATTCATATATAATTTACGAGCATGACCACAAATACCTTAAAACAAGGGACCCCTCGCCATTTAAAAACTACAAGGCACCCGAAGATCAAGTGATAAATCGAGAGTTTTATAAAAGTGCCAAGGCGGTTATCTGCCAGTCTAAACTTCACATGAGAGTTGTTGAAAGAAATCTGTGTTTAGATAATATTGTAAGTGTATCAGGCAATCTTTGGTCTGAAGAGCTACTAGATTATCTTGAAGAAATATCAATACCGCAGGAAGAAAAAGCAGATATTTGTTCGATTATGTATTCAAATACGCCCAATAAAAATCTTGAAGGATCTATTCTGTATTGTAGAGCAAATAATTTAAAATCTGAAAAAATAATGCCATGCTCTCACAAGCAATTTTTAACAAAATTAAACAAAAATAAAACTCTTGTCTTTTTTCCCAAGACTCTTGAAACTCTTTCTAGAATTGTAGTTGAAGCTCGTATGCTAAATTGTAGGGTAGCTACAAATAAAAATATTGGTGCCACTAGTGAAGAATGGTTTCGACTAAAAGGCAAACCTCTCATCGATAAAATGAGAGAAAAAAGATTACAAATTCCTGAAATTGTGCTAAAATACTTAGCATGAAAATATTATTAACTACAAATAAAACTTTATCAAATGAAAAAGGAAATAAGTGGGTCGATAGTGGATATTATAATATATACCTGCCCCTAAAAGACCTTGGTCACGAAGTATATTTCTGGGATACGGTAGATCCGGAACAACCAGATTATCAAAAAGTTGTCGATAATTTCAAGCCAGATTTAATATTTGCATGCATCACTGGAGATTTGAGAATTACGCCTGCCGAACAAAGAGCAGTGGAGATAATTTCTAGGATAACGCAGAGCGGGAATATCAAAACATTCAATTGGTTTTGTGATGACTCGTGGAGATTTGATGATTGGTCCACGATTGCCTGCCGTTTTTTCACATGTTGTTCTACCTCAGAACCCAGTTACATACAGAGATATAAAGATATCGGGTATGACAACATAATGGTTGGCGGTTGGCATACTAATCAAAACTTTTATCCAGAACATGAATTGGAAAAAAAATATGATGTTACTTTTATAGGGCAAACAAAATGGAGCCCGGACAGAAAAATGTATTTGAATTTCTTAAAGGAAAAGGGAATTAATGTGCAAGTTTTCCACGGTCTGGATCAAAAAGACATGGTTGAAAAACTTTGCCAATCTAAAGTTGGCATTAATTTCAGTAAAAATTATACTAGTGTAAATCGTGGTCAAAGTTATGAACCAAAAACACAAATGAAACTAAGACCATTTGAAATAGCAGCTGCCAAGGGAACCATGATTTTCAGTGAATATCATGATGGTCTTGAGCACTTCTTTGACATAGACAAAGAAATGGTTTGTTTTGAAGGCAGATCTGAAATGCTTCATAAAATTAAATTTATTTTAGAAAAAGACAACATAAGAAAAAAAATAGCCAGAAACGGAAACATTAGATTTGAAAAAGAGCATAGCTCGCATCAAAGACTTAAGGCAATTTTGGGAGAAATAAGCAAAATATGAAAACAGTTTTTATGCAAGATCACACAAAAATAACTGGTGCAGGCAAGTGGATATACGATGGATATAAAAAAGCTTGGGAATCCTTGGGCTATGAAGCTGTTTATCTCGAAGGCGCATCAGGAGAGTTAGATGATTACGGAACAGAGGCTTTATGTAAAAGCAAAGAACACCATGTAATGGCAAGTGATTTCTGGCTTCAAGTGTTTAAGGGGTTGACACAACAAAGCTTGTTAGCCAAAGAAGATTTTGATTTGCTATTCAACAAAGCAGAAAAGGTTTTTCTACATTGTCAGCCAAATAATTTCCCAAAACCTTGGGGAGGTCACACAAATTTTATTTGCCAATGTGACCAACAAACGATAGAAAAGATAAATCATCATGATAGATTTAAATTATGGTCATTTGTTGATGTTGAGAAGGTGAAAGATGAATTTTACCCTCTTTGGAAGGACATAAATCCTATATTTCTTGCATATGATAATTTATCATATGAGTATCTAGAAGATGATAAATATAAATTTGATGTTTGCTACATAGGGGGAAGGGCGGACAATGGATTCGATGAAAAGTATAAAATCATGATCTCTCATTTTATGGCTTTCAAAGACAGCGGTCTCAAGTGTGGATTTTTTGTTGGCAAAAATTTAACACATGAGCAAGAGAATAAAATATTATACAATTCAAAAGTATCAATAAATATTCATGACGCATATCAAAGAACTCTTGGTCTAGATACAAATGAGAGAACCTTTAAATCTTTGGGACTAACGGGTGTTTTAGTTAGCGATAAGGTGGATCATCTTGGTAAGTTATTTCCTGATGTAAAAATGACAAATGATCCAAAACAAATGGTGAATTTTGTCAAAGAATATGTTAATATGCCTGAAGAGGAATTAGTGTTAGTTAAAGAAAAGAACAGAAAAATGATTTTAGAAAATCACACATATGTTCACAGAGTTAAACAAATGTTAGAGCTATGAGTAATCCAAAAGTATCAATAATAATACCATGTTACAACGCAGAAAAGTGGATAGAACAATGCGTAAACTCAGCTGTAAGTCAGAGTTATGACAATTTAGAAGTTATAGTTGTTGACAATGAGAGTCAAGATACTAGCCTTAAAGTAGTAGAACAAAAATTTGGTCAAAACAATAAAGTCATAATCAGCACAGCGGAGAATATTTATCCAAATTGTTGGGACGAGGCAAGGCAAAAAGGCTTCTCCATTTCAACTGGTCAATATCTCTTTACTCTCGCTTCTGATGATGTATATGGTCCTAAATTTGTAGAAAATAACTTAAAGTTTATTCTGAAGGCACCAGATAAGGTGAAAGTTTTACAAAGTCCTATAGTTGGGATTGATGTAAATGGTAATACAAATACGGCAGAGACAAAGCATTTCTATAAAAATATAAGCCAATTTAAATCTTTAGCCCTCCAAAAGTGTCCTGTCAATAGTCCGACAGCAGTATATAACAGAGAACTTTATGAAGACGGATTGTTGCAGACAAAACCGGAATTATATGGCGGTGCAGCAGATTATGATTTATATTGCAATTTGGCAGAAAATGGCGTGTTTATTTTTCCAGCAAATGTTTTCTTGGGATATTATTACAGGTGGCACCCAGAGCAGGCAACTTGGAGTGTACAAAAAGAGGGCAAGAATTACGACAAAATGATACAAGACTACTGGAAAGAAAAATGGACTTAAAGAAAAGAATAGCAGAAATAGCATATAAGCATAAGCTGAGTCATCTTGGAAGTTACTTTTCTAGTTTGGAAATTATTGAAGAGATCTACAATAAAAAATCTGAAGATGATATTTTCATTTTGTCCTCTGGTCACGCTGCTTTGGCTCTTTATGTGGTGATGGAGAAGTACGAAGGTACTAATGCTGAAGATATGTTCCTAAAGCATGGTGGTCACCCACATAGAGACGAAGAAAATAAGATATATTGCTCAACCGGAAGTCTTGGTCTGGGTCTCTTGGTCGCAATTGGTAGAGCTATGGCAAATAAAAAAAGAAAAGTGTACTGTTTGATTAGCGATGGAGAATCAGCAGAGGGTTCAATATGGGAGGGCTTGCGATACATAAAGGAGTCCAAATTAGACAACATTGAGGTGTATGTCAATGTTAACGGATATGCTGCTTACGACGCAATAGATGTGGAATATTTAGAAAAAAGGCTACTTTCGTTTTTACCTAACATTAATCTTAGGAGGACTAGTGTATCTCACTACTCTTTCTTGTGTGGTTTAAACGCGCATTATCATGTCATGAAGGAAGAAGACTACAAAGAGGTAATGGAGAGTTAAATGAGAAAAGTATTTAGTGCTTTGTTGCATAAAGAGATGGCAAAAAATGATAAGATTGTGCTTTTGACAGGCGACTTGGGTTATGGTCTTTGGGACAGAATAAGAATCGATTACAACGACAGATTCTATAATGTAGGATCATCAGAACAACTTTTACTTGGAGCAGCCTCTGGCATGGCAATGGAAGGTAAAATTCCAGTTGTATATTCAATAACTCCCTTTTTGCTTTACAGACCATTTGAGATTATAAGGAATTATTTAGATCATGAAAAGGTATGTGTAAAGTTAGTTGGCGGAGGAAGAGATAGAGACTACGGGTATCTTGGATTTTCACATTGGGCAGAGGAAGATATGGAAGTTATGAAAGTATTTAAGAACATTGTTTCCATGAAGCCGAGCACAGAAGATGAATTGCAATACCAATTTGGCGAATTTATTAATAATAGTAAGCCATCCTATATTAATTTAAAAAGATGAACATATTAATCACTGGTGGCAATGGTTTTATTGCTACAAATATTTACAAAAAAATTAAACATTCTCACAATGTACATTTAACCAATAGACAATCTTTAGATGTTTTGGACAAGGGGCAAGTAGATAAGTTCTTTGATAATAATCAAATAGACACTGTGATACATACAGCCGTCTCCGGAGGAAATAGAAACAAACAAGATGATATATATGCGTTAATAAATAATCTAGTAATGTTTGATAATCTCACCCAGAATAGGCACAAGTTTGGGCACTTAATTCATTTTGGATCCGGCGCTGAGTTTGACAGAAGAACTAACATATCATCAGCAAAAGAAGATGATGAATCTTGCCCTGCTGACTATTATGGTTTGTCAAAGAAGATCATTAAAAGAGAAATAGATAAAATAGAAAACTTTTACAATCTACGCATATTTGGATGCTTTGGTGTAGACGAAGCTGATACAAGGTTTATAAAATCAGCAGTAAGAAATGTAAAAGAAGGCAAGCAAATTCAAATTCACCAAAACAGATATATGGACTTTATTTTCATAGAGGATTTGTGCAAAGTTGTAAATCATTATATTGAAAAAATAAATAAAAAAACTCTACCAAAAGACATTAATTTGTGTTATAATGGCAACAAGTCTTTGCTAGATATAGCAAATAAAATTAATCAATTTATGAGAAAATCCTACGATAATGTTATTATACAAGAGCCCGGATTTTATACAGAATATACTGGCGATGGGAAAAAGCTAGAGTCACTAGGAATACAATTAGTTGGCTTAGATGAGGGTTTAAAGAGGTGCTTAAATGTCTGAAAAATTAAAAGAAATACTTGATCTTGTTGAAGAATATGTTAAAGACAAAAATGACAAAGATTGGAAGCCGGGAGAGGATTGGTTAGCGTATTCTGGTCCCGTATTTGATCAAGACGAATACAAGGCTGCTGTTGAAACTCTCCTCTCTGGTTGGCTCATTTACGGAGAAAATGCTAGAAACTTTGAATTAGAGTTTGCACAAGAGTTAGGAAAAAAATCTGGTATTCTTACAAATTCTGGAAGTTCTGCTAATCTTTTAATGGTTGCAGCTTTGACAAGCAAAGACAGGTATGTAAAGAAAAAATGGAATCTACAGAAGGGTTCTAAATTTATTACGCCAATCGTTTGTTTTCCGACAACAATCAATCCTTTAATACAATGCGGCTTCGACCCCGTGTTCGTGGATGTAACCTTACCAGATTTGAATTTGGACCTAGATCAGGTAGAAAAACTGCTGGAAGAAGATACAGACTCTGAAATCAGAGGAATTTGCTTTGCACATGTTCTGGGCAATCCCCCTGATATGGATAGGTTGATGGCACTGGTGAAAAAATATAATCTTGTTTTCCTTGAAGATGCTTGTGACGCTCTGGGGTCATCCTATGATGGAAAGAAGCTAGGATCTTATGGAGATATTTCTACATGCTCTTTCTTTCCGGCGCATCACATGACTATGGGTGAGGGCGGTTTTGTAGCCACAAGCTCTGGAAAATTAAGACAAATTTTGGCTAGTTTTAGGGACTGGGGTAGAGCCTGTTATTGCAACACATCGATGCCCGGAAATGTGACATCTGGCACCGCTTGTGGAAACAGATTTGGCGATTGGCTCCCCGGAGCACCCGGAGCAAATTACGATCATAGATATGTTTTTGATGAAATTGGCTTCAATTTAAAGCCTCTGGATCTTCAAGCAGCTATCGGTCTGGAGCAGCTAAAAAAGTTACATGATTTCCACGAGGCAAGAAAAGTTAATTTTGACAAAATGACTGAAATTTTTAAGCCTTACGAGAAATATTTCCACTTACCAGTCGCTACAGATAAGGCAGATCCAAGTTGGTTTGGGTACCTTCTTACAGTTAAAGATGGTTCAGACTTTACTAGAATGGATTTTATTAATCATTTGGAGGGAAACAAGATTCAAACTAGATCCTACTTCTCTGGAAATATTTTATATCATCCCGGATATCAACACATTGCTGAAGAATATGAAGATCTTCAAGGGCAGTTCCCAATTGCCCACAAAGCTACCTTTAATTCTTTCTTTTTGGGCACATTTATTGGAATTGATGATGAAAAATTGGCTTATATTAAGGAAATTGTTGATAAATTCTTCGAGGAAAAAGCATGAAAATTGTATATGTGACAGGCTGTTTGGGGTTTATTGGCTCTTATGTGACCAAAAAATGCCTTGAAAAAGGCTGGATGGTCTACGGAATAGACAAGTGCACCTATGCAGCTAGCACAGATTTGATACAAGAGTTTTCAAATCATCAAAATTTTAGGTTTGAAAAGGCAGATATTAAGGATTTGGACCATCTTTATGACTGTGATTATGTAATAAACACGGCAGCAGAGTCTCATGTGGCAAATAGTATCGTTAGTAGTGATAAATTTCTTGAAACTAATGTCTTGGGGACCAAAAATCTACTAGAATTGATTAGAAGTAAGCAAAAAAATGTGGGAAAAAGACCAATTTTCTTACATTTTAGCACTGATGAGGTCTATGGAGACATTGTGAGTGGAGAACACAAGGAAGGAGACCTCCTAAAGCCTAGTAATCCTTATTCAGCATCAAAAGCAGCGGCCGATATGCTCGTTTTGGCTTGGGCAAGGACCTATGATTTGCAATATGTTGTCGTAAGACCTGCTAACAACTATGGAATTGGTCAATACCCAGAGAAACTTGTGCCTTTGTCCGTAAAAAATCTTAACCGTGGTAGAAAAACTTGTTTGCATAATGGAGGTGAGCCCTATAGAAGCTGGCTTCATGCCGATGATACAGCTGAAGCAATCATTAAAATTGTAGAGAGTGGAAAAACAAATGAAATTTACAATATATCGGGGCACGAAGAGCAAAAAAACATTGATACTGTTAAAAAAATTATTGAATGCTATGGGTATGACATAGGTGAGCTAGATAAGTATGTTGATTTTTCTTATTCCAGACAAGGACAAGATGTAAGATACTCTGTTGACGACAATAAATTGCAATCCTTGGGATGGTTTCCAAAAAAGAAATTTAATCAAGAAATACAAGATATCGTCAATTATTATAAGGAAAACTTTATATGGTAAATGATGGTAACTGGTGGGGTGATACTGATAATAAAATAATAAATATCCCTATTTCAAATAAGCCTCCCTCTTGGGCATCATCAACTCCAACTCCGGAATGGCAATTAAGAGATCTAGGACAGAAGGGGCCTTTTGTGTCTCAATATACAGACTATAATTATGATAAAAAATTAGCCAACTTCTTAAAAGGAAAAAGAATTGCCTATGTTTGCCCATCTTCCCATCTTCAAGGATTGAAAGACGGAGAAAAAATTGATTCATATGATTTAGTTGTTAGGGTTAATCAAGCATACCACATGCCTGAAAGTGACTGGGAAGATTATGGAAAGAGAACTGATGTTTTAATGAACTGTTTAAATATAAACAAAATAAATTCCCTAAATGAAAATATAGACTACGCTAAATCATTAAAATATATTATTTGTCCCATGGTTTCTATGTGGGACATTCAGAGAGTTCATGATTTTTTGAATAATATTGGACAGCCATGGCATAATGTGTGTGATGGGCATTTGTTTAAAATTTTTAAGGAGGTCGGGACAACTTGTAATACAGGTCTTACAGGACTCATTACACTTTTAAATTATGATGTTAAAGAAGTCTATTTAACAGGTATGACTTTTTTTAATATGAACAAATTTGGAAAAGTATACGGCGACACTTATCACGACGCTGCTTTGAAAGGTGGAAATTTCTCATCAACGACGGATAAGCAACCACTAATAAAAGATCTCAGAATGGACATACATCACCAACAACCCCAGATAGACTACTTTCATAAAATTATTGCATATCATTATATGAGAAAATTAACATTAGATGATTATCTTCTTGAAAATTTTTCAAAATCTGTTAAATTTATAGAGAGCAAATATAAAGGAAAAAAATAATGTCAAAAACTATAGCTATGATACCCGCTAGAATGGGCAGCAAGCGAGTGCCAAAGAAAAACATTAGATTGTTAAATGGGGTGCCACTTATATCTTACATTATAAGGGCAGCCAAAGAGTCGCGATGTTTCGATGAAATATATGTAAACTCAGAATCTGATGTATTAGGTCAGATTGCAGAGACGGAAGGTGTAAAGTTCTATAAGAGACCCAGTAGTCTCTCTACGGATACAGCTACAAACGATGAGTTTGTCGAGGATTTTCTAAATCAAAATGATTGTGACAAGGTAATCCAACTGCTGCCCACATCCCCCTTTATATCCTCAGAAGACATTAAGAAATTTGTTTCACACATGGAAGACCAGAACTTGGACACTTTGGTTTCTGTCTTTAGGCAGCAAATTGAATGTGTTTATGAAGGCGCACCTATAAACTTCGATCAAAAAAAACCAACACCCCCGTCTCAAGATTTGGAACCAATCAAGCCATATGCGTGTGGAATCATGGGTTGGAAGAAAGACAATTTTCTGTCAAATATGGAGAAATATGGATGCGCTTATCATGGCGGAGAGGGTAGCTTATCTTTTTATGAGTTAGGGGGATTTGCTACAGTAGATGTTGATAATGAAGAGGATTTTCAATTAGCAGAGGTGGTAGCTAGGCATTTGTCAAAAACAAAAAAATATGAACCAAAGTATTATGAAAATAAAAAAGAAAGAATTGAAGTTGATGTTCCTTCTATTTTGAAAAAAGACGGCGTGTCGGTTAATGATCTCCATTCCTCAAATAGTGAGATTCCTGTAAGTATTAAAGAAATTATATCAAGTTTTGACAGCAGCACTTCATGGTCGAAAAGGCTTGTTAATACCGAGAACAATAGCGCAACCTTAATTCATCAACTCCCCGGCGAGGGAAACAGAGAACATTACCACCCAGATTGGAATGAGTGGTGGTATATAATTGACGGACAGTGGGAGTGGAATATTGAGGGTAAAAAAGTTATTGTTGAAAAAGATGATGTAGTCTTTATACCGAAAGGAAAGTTGCACCACATTACAGCAGTCGGAAACAAGCCAGCCATTAGGTTGGCGGTAAGCAGAGAAGATGTTGAACACATCTACATAGAGCAATAGTATTACCTACTATGAACATATCTTTTAACAATAAA
>MDTC01106180.1_pt1 | contig 13552 bp, 10 predicted proteins | sample 811181 | NCBI WGS metagenome assembly MDTC01 (sample SAMN05326644, study PRJNA326480) | marine metagenome | isolation source: seawater | place: Pacific Ocean: North | collected 2011
GCGCGCATCTACGGTTTGACCAATGTGGAATCCGGCGAATTGATCGAATTCGAAAACGGTGCCAGAGGTATCGTGTTGAACTTGGAAGAGGACAACGTCGGTGCCGTATTGTTGGACCCTTCAGGTGACCTTAGGGAAGGCTCATCGGTCAAACGCACAAGGCGCATCGCCGCAATTCGGGCAGGTGAAGGCATGTTGGGCCGCGTCGTGAACACCCTCGGTGAACCCATCGACGGAAAGGGTCCTATTCAAGGCGACTTGTATGAGATGCCGATTGAGCGCAAAGCGCCAGGAGTGATTTTCCGTCAACCGGTGAGTGAACCGTTGCAGACGGGAATTAAAGCAATCGACGCCATGATCCCAATTGGCCGAGGCCAGCGTGAGCTAATCATTGGTGACCGCCAGACGGGTAAGACTACGGTCGCGATTGACACCATCATTAACCAACGCGAATTCTACGAAGCGGGTGACCCCGTGTTCTGTATTTATGTTGCAGTTGGCCAGAAGGGCTCGACGGTTGCAGGCATCGTGAAGACATTGGAAGAGAACGGGGCATTGCCGTACACTGTTGTTGTAGCGGCAACGGCTTCAGATCCGGCACCGCTTCAATTCTACGCGCCGTTCACGGGTGCGGCCATTGGTGAATTCTTCCGCGACACAGGCCGCGCGGCATTGGTGGTATACGATGATTTGTCAAAGCAAGCGGTTGCCTACCGTGAGGTATCGCTTCTTTTGCGTCGTCCTCCAGGACGTGAGGCATACCCGGGTGATGTGTTCTATCTGCATAGCCGTCTCCTAGAGCGTGCAGCGAAGGTCATCAGCGAACAAGAAATCGCTTCTCAAATGAACGATTTACCAGCTTCGTTGAAAGACATGGTGAAAGGCGGCGGTTCATTGACAGCTCTGCCGATTATTGAAACTCAAGCAGGTGATGTCTCGGCATACATTCCGACGAATGTAATTTCTATTACGGACGGACAAATCTTCCTCGAATCGAACCTTTTCTTGAGCGGTATCCGCCCGGCGATCAATGTGGGTATTTCGGTAAGCCGTGTAGGCGGTAATGCCCAGATTAAGTCGATGAAGAAGGTATCCGGAACATTAAAGCTAGACCAGGCGCAATACCGCGAGCTCGAGGCGTTTGCGAAGTTTGGTTCGGATCTGGATGAAGCGACCAAAGCGGTTTTGGACAAGGGTGAGCGCAACGTGGAAATCCTCAAGCAGGACTTGAACAGCCCAATGCGCGTAGAGGACCAGATCGCGATCATTTACTGCGGTGTAGAAGGACTCCTGAAGGATGTGCCTGTGAACCGCGTGAAGGACTTTGAGGTGGCTTACCTCGACTACCTCCGATCAAAGCACGCGGACACAATGGAGGCGTTGAAGAACGGCAAGTACGGTGACGAGCAGAAGAACGTTCTCGCTGCGGCCGCCAAAGAAATGACTGCTCAATACGCATAACCCATGGCTGGCGGACTCAAGGAAGTAAGGGAACGAATTACATCGGTTCAAAACACGATGCAGATCACCTCTGCCATGAAAATGGTGGCAGCGGCAAAACTGCGTCGTGCACAGGATGCAATCACCCGCATGCGTCCGTACGCTGAAAAACTTCAAGCTGTCCTCTCGAATGTTAGCGCGTCCTTGGACAGCGGAGATGGAGTCTACTCGGAAAAGCGTGAGGTGAAGCGGGTGTTGCTCGTTGCCATCACGTCAAACCGCGGTTTATGTGGAGGCTTCAACAACAACGTCATCAAGCAGGTCAATAACGCCATGAAGCGAGGAGATGCGGATTACCATGTACTCCCGCTGGGCAAAAAAGCGAACGATGCCTTCAAAAAGGATACTTCGCTTGCGCCCCAAGGATTTACTGATGATACCTGGAAGATTTTCGACGACCTCAATTTTGATGCGGCTCAAGAAGTGGCAGAGGCCATCATGAATCAGTTCCGTGTCGGTACTTACGATGCTGTAAAAATCGTTTACAACAAGTTTGTGAATGCGGCGGTTCAGGAACCGACCTTGGAAGACTATCTGCCCTTGGAACCACTTGAAGCGGGAGATAAGGGGCCGGCTGGCGTGGATATCGAATACATATTTGAGCCGAATCAAACAGAAATTGTAGAGCGCATCATTCCAAATTCGCTCAAGGTTCAATTGTACAAGGGATTGCTCGACAGTCACGCTGCGGAGCATGGCGCCCGAATGACGGCGATGCACCAAGCCACAGAAAACGGTGGCGAGCTTTTGCGTGACCTGCGCATCTCTTACAACAAGGCCCGCCAAGCGGCCATCACCACGGAGATACTCGAGATCGTCGCTGGTTCAGAAGCGTTGGACTCATAAAAACCGGTTGGCACAGTCCTTGTGTTTGTCCTACCCGCAGTAGCTTCGGGAAATGGGCCTTCAAACACGTATTTTGTTATCCATGTTGCTTGTCATCGTTCTGGCTTTGGCGGGAACGATGTATGTGGCATGGGACTTTGCGGGCGATCAGGAAGAGGCATACAATGCACGTCGACTCGCCCGGAAAGAGGCTTCTGTGGAGCGAAGCCTGAACTACACCCTTGAACGCTTGCCGGATTCGCTAGGAACGGAGGACATTCCCAGCGCTTTTTCAGACCGCATTTGCGAGTTGGCGGATATCCACGGCATGGACATCGCGCTGTACCGTCCGAGTGGTCGGTTGCTAACGGAATCGACATTGACGGACGATGCCGGAGCGAACATCCAATTGCCGGTTGATGTTCTCGCGTCGTTGGAGCTGTCAGACAATCGCATTCAAGGAGCGCCCGACGGTGAAGAGGTCAATGTGTATTGGAACGTGAAGGGTCGCAATGACACAGCATTGGGCATCGTAGGTGTTCGCTACGAAAAACGGGCGCTGGAGGCGGGGGATTTCAGGGCGTTTTGGTCGCAGTTGGCACCCTTGTACATCGTCCTGTTTTTAGGCGGAGCCATATTGGCGGCGTTCCTCTCCAACGGCTTGGTGAGAAACCTGAGGTTGATCCGCGATCGCATACGGGAGCTGGAGCCAGGCGTAGAGCAGACCCCGATTAAGTACGACCGGGCCGATGCGATTGGCGAGTTGGTGGACGAATACAACGCCCTACTCGAGCAGTTGCATGCGGCCATTCAAGAATTGGCGAAGCAGGAGCGCGAGGGTGCATGGCGCATGATGGCCATGCAGGTGGCCCACGAAATCAAGAACCCACTAACACCCATCAAGCTTGGTGCGCAGCAGTTGGAACGCGCATGGTTGGACCAGAAAGACGATTTCGATGAGCGATTGCGTCGTTACACGCGCGTTGTGGTGGAGCAAATCGACATCTTAGCGGAGATTTCTGTCGACTTCTCAATGCTCGCAGCGGTTGGATTGGAAACCCTCGAGGAGGTGAATTGGGCACAAACAACAAAGGAGGTTGCAGCGCTGTATGAACAATCAACCCCTCAAATTGAATGGCGCATGTCCATTCCGGATGTGCCCGTGGTTATCGATGGGTCAAAGGCGCACTTAACGCGTGCCATGAACAATTTGATAGCCAATGCGATTGACGCGGTGGCCAATGAGCCCCATCCATCGATTGCGATAGGATTGGAGGTGAGCCCGGAGGGGAAGGCGCTTTTGACCGTGGAGGACAACGGAATAGGCATTCCAGAAGACAAACAGAAAGAGATCTTCCAACCACACTTTACTTCGAAGGAGAAGGGCACAGGACTCGGCCTTTTCATTACAGACTCCATTGTCCGCCAATTGAACGGCCAAATAACGTTGCGTTCGCTCCCGGGTCAAGGGTCGGTCTTCGGTTTGGAATTTTCCGTAAAATAAAAAAGGGCCTCACGCAGAGGCCCTTTTCAAATGCGTTGAAGTGTCGTTTAGAACTTCGCGCCGAATTGGATTCGAAGTTCAACAGCGCTGCCAGAAAATGGGTCCTGGCTGTATGTCGTGTAGTTTAACTGGGGTGATACGTACCACCAGTCTTTCACATCGATCCACTTGCCCACTCCGACTCCGAAGCCTGAGTAGTCGTTTACACTGGTGTCGGTTCCAAGCCCGTCATCAGCGCTGCCCGAGATAATTTGAGCTTGACCGTAGTAGTTGTCTCCAAAGAAGTATGCACCTCCGAGGCGAACTTCAAAGGCCGATGATGTGACCTCGCTGTCGGGTTCTGCGCCAGGAGCTGTATCAGAATTTTGGCTCAGCGCCAAGGTGACTCCAATGTTGTCCGCTACAGCGTACCCAATAAATGGATCTACAGTCATGCCTTCGTCGGAGAAGAGCTTGAACACTTGGGTGGCATCAGCGGTGCCGAGGTACCATGTTCCTTTTTCCTGCAATGGTGCAGCGTCCTGTGCAGTTGAAGCAACTGCGAAAAGCGCGATTGCGCAGAGAGTAAGTAAATTTTTCATAAAGAAAATTTTGGTGATGCCGCAAATTGTGACATTTGGGGGCGTACTCGAAACGCGGCTGATGGAGTTTTAAAGAGTGCATTGTTAGTGGTCCCGAGACAAATCCGAGATTATTAGGGCTGAATACATGTAATGTGTCGATGGATTTTGGCGCCCTGTTTCCCACGAAAAATCCATCGGTACAACGAACAAGGGCAACTGACTTATTGTCGACGAAACTGTGATGGGACGCCAACCAACAGAACTCAACATCTGCGCACAAGAAAGCCCCGCTTTGAGCAGGGCTTTTTTTGTTGGTACGAAGCAAAGCAGCTACAACCGGTAGCCGAGGCTCATGGAGAAAGAGCTGGGTGCTAAGGGATTGAATGCGCCTGCAGGAATGTGCTCTCGGGTTTCACCCAGGAAGTGAAACCAGTACTGCTCGCTCCCCGCGTCAGTGAACCGATGAGCAACGAGGGCGAACTTCTTTATGGCCGACGGCCGGCGCTGCTGGAATCAAATACGTGGTCAGGTATCAATTTTGATTGCAGGGAATCACTACAGGCCGGCTCGGCGTCGCGTCCATATCAAACGCGGCGGTTTGCAGGTTGAGGATATGACGCCCGTCAGGAAGCGATTCTGGCGCGAAAATAAGCTCTGTAATGGTCGACTGCCCCCTCGGATTAGATGGGTATGTCCAAAACGCGTGGTGCGCTGCTAACACCCCTCCATCGACCTCTCGATCGACGGAAGGCACGTCGACGAGGACATGTTCGACGTTGCGTTCCACAAGCCAGCGCATGGCCTCCACTTCAAAGTACGGAGGATTGGTGTTGGACCAATTGCGACCGACCTTGGATGCTGAGTTTGGCAACGTTCGGATGACGACGGCGGGCGGTAAGTTGGTTTGGGTGTTCCAATGCTGGGAGGCAGAGAGTGTCAGTTCACGCTCGGTGATGACCTGGTCTCCGTTTCGCGCCTCAGGAAATACACTCACCACCAGGCATGGCATGAGGATAGGAATCGTCAAATCGTTTACAGAATGGGCCTCTGGTGAAATGTGTCCCAAGCATTCCGTGTGGGTGCCGTTCCCGTGGGGATTGAACTTGACATTGCGAAAGTTGACGGCGCCACCTTCTGCGACAGATCCTAGAAAACCGTTCGCACGAACAACTTCGAGCCGCATGAAGTCCACATACCAAGCGCGCGATCCGTGGCCGTCACCCATGGTGATGCTCAGGTCTTCGTGTGCCGCTCCATTTGCGACAAAAGAGATGCCTTGAAAGTCCAGTTCCATGGAAACAAGGTACAACGACAGCTGCCTTTGCTGCACAAAAAAGGCGGCACCTGCGGCGCCGCCCTTTCGAATACGTTTGTGTTCGAATCAGTCGAACAAGAAACCTACACGCAACGCGCCTTGGAATACGTTTCCAATGGTGGTGTTGCTGATGTGGTTTGGCCATGTGTAATACAACTCGTCAGTGCCTGCGCCGTCAGGCCAGTATTCGTTGTAGATGACACCGTCCAATGCGCTGAATGGCAATTGGCCTACGAACTCACCTGCTACTTCAGCACCGGCTGCTTCTGTAGAGAAGGCGTTGTTGAAGTACATGTTGAATGCCGTCAAGTCGCTGGTAGTGATGGTGTGGTTTCCAAACGACGTTCTGCTGAAACCGAGACCGGCTTCGAATCCGAGGTAGATGGCGTCTGAAAAGTAGTAGTCGGCACCGAAGAGAATGTTGAAGCCTACGTTGGTAAAGCCTTGCTCGTTGCCTAGGTCCCATACGATGTACTGGTCAGGTTGCCCGGCATCGTTTATGTCTTGTGGTCCCCAAAACTCTTGCTTATCCGAACGATTGCCGATGGTGATAGGCAATTCGAACGCGATGTAAGGAGAGAGGTTATCCATGCCGTCGAAGTGCATTTCGTAACCTGGAGCAATACCGAATGATGAGCTCTTCGTATTGATGTTCAACTGTGGGCTGACGGGATCAGCTTCGTTGATTTCGCCGTCTTGGTACCAAGCGTGCAGGTCGTTGGAATTGGATACGGAGATGGACAAGCGGAAGGCGCGGTTGTCTTCCAAGAAGTTACGGTATTTGAGCGTTGATCCGTCGATGGGGCTACCTCCGAAAGGAGTGAAAGCTACCTCGATGTTGTGCTCATCGCCCATTTGCTTTTGGGCCTGAACGCCCATCGTTACCAGCGCTGATAGCGCCAGAGTGAACATGAGTTTCTTCATGGTGTTGTGTTGTGTTTCAGGAAATTTCCGAGCGCAAGAAAGGCAAAAAACATTCAAGTACGCATCAATGGCCCGAACTTTCGCAAATGAAAGCATGTTCAAAACCGAACATTCCGCACCACTGGTCGAACTTTTACACAGTCCACGCCTTCCGCGGGAGCGGCGATGAAATGGTCGAAAGGTTGGCCCATTACTTGGCGGAATCACAGGGTAAGCAGCACGATTTCGTTTTGCCTTACTCAGCCCCATTCGAAAGACTAAGCTATTGGAAATCAAGGCTACACAATAGCGGCGGGGCTGAATCAGGCGCGCTGTGGAAAGCGAATTTTCTGGAGGAGGTGTTGGCCCAGTCCAACCGGCTGCACGACCCGCGGTACGTCGGCCATCAGGTAGCTGTTCCCCTGCCTCAATTGTCTTGGCTGCAGGCCGCAACATCTTTGCTGAACAACGGCATGGCTATTGATGAAATGGGTCCGGCAAGCAGCCCTATGGAAGAAGCGGTGATGCAAGAGCTTGCCCAATTCATGGGCCTTGGCAGTGCGGCCAGTGGAATTTTGTGCCACGGTGGTACTCTGGCCAATCTTACCGCTTTGCTCGCTGCACGACAGCGTAAAGCGTCAGGAAACCCATGGAAGGACGGGTCCGAACGACCATGTGCCGTTCTGGTAAGCGAGCAGGCGCATTATTGTGTGGATCGAGCAGTTCGGGTGATGGGATGGGGAGCTGCAGGTGCGGTGAAGGTCCGGACCCTTGCAAATCACCAAATCGATCCGGTAGCGTTGCGAATAGCTTTTGCGGAAAGCACCGCACAGGGCCTTGATGTAATCGCCGTAGTGGGCAATGCTTGCACGACATCCACAGGTACGTTTGATGACCTAGAGGTACTTGCTGGCTTTGCGGATGAAAACGACCTGTGGTTCCACGTGGACGGCGCACACGGTGCCGCTCAGATATTTTCTGAACGTAACAAGGGCCCATTGAAGGGTATAGAAAAGGCAGATTCGGTGGCCATGGACTTTCATAAGATGTTGGGCGTTCCCGCATTGTGCACGGGCTTATTTTACCGCAATGGTTCGGATGCTTATGCGGCGTTTAGTCAAGAGGCTGCTTACTTGTATGAGAACGAACAGGAGGAGTGGTGGAATTTGAGCAAGCGAACCTTCGAGTGCACGAAGCGCATGCTCAGCGTTGCGGTTTTTGGCATTTGGGAAGCGCACGGCCACAAACTCTGGGAGAGCCTGGTGGATCGCCTGGTGGATCGGGCTCAAGTAGCCGCCCGCGCGATTGAACAGCGGCCGCATTGGGAGTTATTCGCTCATCCTCAGTCGAACATTGTGTGTTTTCGCTTGAGGGGCTCGGATAATGCGGCTCTGCGTCACGCCATGCTCGAACACGGCCCGCAATACATTGTCAAGACTGTGCTCAACGGCGAAACGTGGCTGCGGTGCACCTTTCAAAACCCACTGACTGAGGAGCGCGACATCGAAGCGCTTCTTGACCGGTTGGAGGAGCTAAAGGCGAATCGGGGGTAACCTCGGGAAATGGAAATAACGTAGTTTAGAAAGTGATTCCGTCGCAGATTTTGCGATTGGGAGCGTTGGGCACCCATCTTTTTTGCCATGGGACATGCTGATCACGCATTATCTGGACGTCACAACGTAGGGCAGTTATTAAAAGTGAGAACTTTACAATTGTGGTCAAGGACCCCCGCGGAGTAATGTCACTCTACGGTTACGCTTTTGGCGAGGTTGCGTGGCTGGTCTACATTACAGTCACGCATTACGGCGATGTGGTAGCTCAACAGCTGCAGGGGCACGACGGTCAACAGCGGTGCAAGGGCTTGATCCGTCTTCGGCACTTCAATAACGAATTCAGCCAATTGTTTTAAGTCTTGGTTTCCGGCGGATACCAGGGCAACGAGTCGTCCGCCGCGTGCCTTGACTTCTTGGATATTCGACACGATTTTTTCATACACATCGTCGGCCGTTGCGATAAAGAAGACGGGCATCTCCTCGTCAATCAACGCGATTGGGCCATGCTTCATTTCCGCTGAGGGATAGCCCTCCGCGTGGATGTAGCTGATTTCTTTGAGCTTCAACGCGCCTTCCAATGCCACAGGGAAATTCACGCCGCGGCCGAGGTACAGGGCGTTCTCGTTGTTCACGAAGTGGCTCGCAATCTCTTTGATGCGCACGTCCTGTTCCAGCAGCTTTTGAACCTTTTCGGGAATGGCGTTGAGTTCGACCAGCAAACGACTGAACCGTTGGGCGGAGAGCTGGCCTTTCTTCTTGCCGACCAGCATGGCGATCAACGTGAGCACGGTGAGCTGAGCCGTAAAAGCCTTCGTCGAAGCGACGCCAATTTCGGGTCCGGCGTGGGTATATGCGCCGCTGTCCGTTTCGCGGGCAATGCTTGATCCGACTACGTTACAAACACCAAAGACGTGAGCACCTTGTTGCTTTGCCAGTTGAATCGCAGCAAGGGTATCGGCCGTTTCACCAGACTGTGAAATGGCAATGACCACGTCATCCGCCCGAATGATGGGGTTGCGGTAGCGGAACTCGGAGGCGTATTCCACCTCTACAGGGATGCGAGCAAAATCTTCGAACAGATATTCCGCTACAAGTCCCGCGTGCCAGCTGGTTCCGCATGCGATGACAATGATGCGTTGTGCGGCTTCCCACTTTTCCCAGTGGTCATCGATGCCGGACATTTTGATTTCCGATCGTGTCACGCTCATACGACCGCGGATGGAATCCAGAATGGAATTCGGTTGTTCGAAGATTTCCTTGAGCATGAAATGTTGGAAGCCGCCCTTTTCGATGGCTTCGATTTGCATTTCGAGTGCATGGATTTCCGGGGTGATAACCATGTTTTGCAGGTTCCGAATGGTCAGACCGGTTTCCCGGTGCATGACCGCTACTTCCTCATCTTCGAGGTAGATGACGTTTTGGGTGTGCTCAATGATGGGCGTCGCGTCTGAAGCGATGTAAAACTCATTTTCTTCACCAACCCCAATAACAAGAGGGCTCGATTTACGCGCAGCGATTAGCAAATCGGGCTCGTTCGCATCAATGATGGCTATAGCATAGGCTCCCTCGACTTCTTTGAGAGCCATTTGCACAGCGTCTGAGATGGTGGCGTCCGTTCGGTTTTGGACTTCGTCAATGAGGTGGATTAGCACTTCGGTATCGGTGTCGCTGATAAAACCGTGCCCGTTGGCTTCAAGACTGGCGCGAAGGGATTCGTAGTTCTCGATTATGCCATTGTGTATCATGGCGAGGCGGCCATAGCGCGCAGTGTGCGGGTGTGCGTTGACGTCATTAGGGGGTCCGTGCGTAGCCCATCGGGTGTGCCCGATGCCTATCGTACCGGTTGGAATGTTGTCGCCCACAAAGGCCAAGAGATCGTCAACCTTTCCTTTTTTCTTTTTGATTTGTATGACGTCATTATCATTAAAAACAGCAACGCCGGCGCTGTCGTATCCCCGGTATTCGAGTCGTTGCAGCCCTTTGATGAGAATGGGAAAGCAGTCTTTTTCACCTATGTATCCAACAATACCGCACATCGTAAGACAAATTTAAAAACAACACTTATTCACTCCACGTCACCACGAGACGGGCATTCGGCTTCCATCCTGTGGTGTCACCTTCCAATGGTTGGACCGCAGGGCCGTTCAGCATAACGCCCTGGAGCGAGACTCCCGCTCGCGAAGACACAACGTAGAGTTTATCGGATTCGTACGTGCCGTTGAGCATCTGTTGGAACGTCTGTGAAATGTTAAAGCGATACGCTTTTTCTGCACTGTCGTAATTGCCATTGATGGCGAGTCCGATGGATGTTTGGTCCGGAGTCGGAACGGCTTCCCCTTCTTCATTTTCTGAAAGGATGAAAAGTTGGGAAGGGATGGGGTAGCGTGGATCATTATAATATGGATCGACGGGTAACCACAATTCGGCTTTGTGTACGGCCCGGTTATCAGCGCGTTCACTTTCCCAGGAGCTCAGGCCGGGGAATTGAACACGGGTTTTGAGGCCAGCTCCGGAAAAGACCCCCGCTTGCAACGAACCGTCCAATGTTGTGATATAGGCTTCATCCAGCGCTTGGAAGGGGGGGTACCATTGGTGGGTAAAGAGGTTGATGCGCGGGCTGAGGGCGTTGATGCTGAAGTCATAAGTCCCCGAGCTGTCAGTGTCACTGTGGTAGTGCAACCGCATGCGACTGAGCCCTGTAAGTACATCGATCCCCACAGCGCCTTGCCCAGGGCCGTTCGGATCAGGCGCAATGAGCAATCCGGGGAAATATTCTTGCCAGGCCTGGTTGGAATCGTATATTGAGGAGTTTGCCTCGAGCAGGGATTGTCCGAAAGCATTGTCAAGGTAGACACGCACTTCCGGGGCAACGGTATCGCCTGCGATAAAGAGGTTTTCCCTTGGGTTCAGTAAGACAGGTTGAAAGGCGGGGTCGGCAAGGTTGACTTGTGTTGTTGAAATGATTTGGTTGGAATAGTAGTCAGAGCCTAGAGAGATGGTATCAACTAACTGCTCGACTCGAATGTATTGCGGACCGAGTTGTCCGTAGCGATCTCCGGTGTAGTTCAGAGACAGGTAGATACTATCAACGACAGGATTTGAGCCAAAATCAATGTCGGGTGCACTCAACCTCAGTTGTGCGATAAATGATGCGTGATGCAATCCAAAGAATGGGTGCTCCATGTTTCCCAATACGGCTGTGCTCAGATGGCTTGTTTCCAAGCTGTCTTCTCGAACCGTTTCCAAGCTTAACGCAAGCGTATCGGTTTGGTGAAGGCCCAGCAGGTCTTCTTGAGCAAAATCCAATCCGAGATCGGTAGTCGGTTTTTTGCAACCGGTCAGGACGGCAAACCCTAAGATACTCGCCACGACTGCCCCGTAGTGACTTGCGGTGATCTTTATCATGCCGCGAAGTTCAACAATTACGAGACAGCCTCAGCCTTTCCCTCTAAAATCGTATCGTAAAAATTGTTGATGTCGGTAACATACCCCTCTTCACCGTGGTATCCGAGGACGGGAACACCGATGTCCTCAATCGCTTGCTTCGTCTCAGGCGCAAGGTTTTCAGAACCGACGATTAGACCATCTGAGTGTTGAATGGAAAGATCATTCAAGGCGTTAAATGTCGGAGTCTTGATGCATGCGATTGAATCGGCTGCTATGCCGTCTTGTTGCATTTTTTCCGCCATTCGGTTGTTTAGGGACCCTTCGAATCCTTCGTCGTAAATGCTTGTGATAATCTTGCTGTCCGCGAAGTACGGATCGCTAGCGAAGAGCTGCTTCAAATACACAGGAACTGCGGAGGTCATCCAACCGTTACAGTGAACGATATCAGGAGCCCAACCGAGCTTTTTTACGGTTTCAAGAACGCCGCGCGTGAAGAAGATGGTGCGTTCGTCGTTGTCTTCAAACAAGTTGTCGTCTGCATCACGAAGCACGGCCTTTCTTTTGAAGTATTCATCATTATCGATGAAGTAGACTTGCATGCGCGCTGTTGGAATCGATGCAACCTTAATAACGAGCGGATGGTCCGTGTCGTCGATGAGTAGGTTCATGCCGGATAGCCGGATCACTTCGTGCAGTTGATGCCTTCGCTCGTTAATTTTACCAAAACGAGGGGTAAAAACTCGAATCTCCCTTCCCTTCTCATGTACCGCTTGCGGAAGGTTCCGACTCACTGAGCTCATCTGGGTAGCGGGCAAGAAAGGTACAATGTGTTGGGATATGTAGAGTATTCTTGCTTTCTCCATGGCGGCCAGAATTTGGTTTAAGGCAAACTAGAGTCAAATATACGTAATTTTCGGCTGAAATCCAAGTAAAACCGAGTGAAACAAGGGGTTCAAGCGATGAACAGGTACAAGACAATTGAGTCGATGAAAAGTTACATCGATGGAGCGAGAGCTGAGGGAAAAAAAGTGGGGTTTGTACCCACAATGGGGGCGCTGCATCAAGGACACGCGTCGCTCATTGCCATAGCGCGTGAATCGTGCGAAGAGGTGGTGGTTAGTGTGTTTGTCAACCCGACTCAATTCAACAGCAAAGAAGATTTTGAGACCTATCCGCTGACCTTGCAAGATGACTTGAACTTGGCTAGGCAGGCCGGTGCGACAGTGGTTTTTACCCCCACCGTAGAAGCGTTATACGGGAACAGCCTTGTTGTAAAACCCGTTGATTATGGTCAATTGACATCGGTGTATGAGGGCCAAAACCGCAAAGGACATTTCAATGGTGTGGTTGCTGTGGTGCGAAAGCTGTTTTCAGCTGTCAATCCGCATCGGGTGTTTTTCGGAGAAAAAGACTTGCAACAACTGGCGGTTATTCGTCGACTGGCTCAGGAGGAGTTCGCTGATCTTGAAGTCATCGGTTGTCCGCTTGTTCGTGAGAGCGACGGCCTTGCCATGAGCAGCCGAAACGTACGGTTATCAGGTCTACGTCGGCAAGACGCACTGGCGTTATACGACTGGCTGAACCAGATCAAGAATGCAGCTCGAGGAACGACCGATGTGTCTGCATTGCTAGCGGCCATTGAAGCGGAGGCTAAGTCTATGGCGCACGTTGAACTGGAGTACATAGATGTAGTAAACGCAAAAACCTTTGACTCCTTGCGCAAAACCTTCAATTCGGAGGATGCATTTGCCATCGTGGCGGCCCAAGTTGGTGGGGTTCGGTTGATTGACAATTGCCGCTTGGCCTGTTCGTAAACCCATACCCCGCAGTGTGTGGGATTGGCATTTTCTTCAGACATTCGAAAAAATTTTTGGCCATGTTCAATGCAATGAATCCCGGTTCGATCCTGCTCATAGCCCTTGTTGTGCTCTTGTTGTTTGGCGGAAAGAAAATTCCTGAGTTGATGAAGGGACTTGGGCGAGGCGTCAAGGAGTTCAAAGAC
>MDTC01009510.1_pt1 | contig 13550 bp, 17 predicted proteins | sample 811181 | NCBI WGS metagenome assembly MDTC01 (sample SAMN05326644, study PRJNA326480) | marine metagenome | isolation source: seawater | place: Pacific Ocean: North | collected 2011
ATTTTCTTGTATACTGTCTGGATGATATAATCTAATATTCATAAAAAATATAATATAAACAAATTAAAAATATATAAAGGAGCATTAATGAAAAAAGGTAAAAGAGCTGGGGAAACCCCAATAGGAATTGATGTAATGGAAGGAAAATCTTATTTTTGGTGCACTTGTGGAATAAGTTCTAAACAACCTTTTTGTGATGGTTCCCATAAGGGAACTGATTTTGTACCTTTAAAATATTTAGCTGATCAAAGTAAAAAAATTTTTTTCTGCACATGTAAACAAACTAATGATCAACCGTTGTGTGATGGATCACATAATATTTAATAAATTATGAAATCAAAGGCAGTAGTATTTGATGCTTATGGCACTTTGTTCGACGTAAATTCTGCCGCCGAAAAATGTAAAGATAAAATTGGGAGTAAGTGGGAGTCATTTGCTAATTTTTGGAGGACCACTCAGCTTGAATATACCTGGCTAAGAAGTTTAATGAATAGACATAAAAATTTTTGGAAAATTACTGAAGACAGTTTAAATAAATCTATGAAAGTATTCAATATCGATAAAAGTATGAAAAATGAATTGCTAAATCTTTATAAAATTTTATCTCCATATCCGGAAGTTAAAGGTGTTTTAGAAAATTTAAAAAAGAAAAATTTAAAACTTGCTATACTTTCTAACGGAACCCCTGATCTTTTAAATGAATTAGTAGCAATTAATAAGTTAAATAATTTATTTGATGATCTTTTTTCAGTTGAAGAAGTAAAGGTTTATAAACCCCATTCTAGGGTTTATGAAATACCATTAAAAAAATATAATGTTCAAGCTAATGAAATTACTTTTTTAAGCGCAAATACATGGGATGTTTCGGGAGGCGGAAACTACGGTTATAATTCCATTTGGGTAAATAGAAACAAATCAGAGTTTGATGTTCTTGACTATCAACCAAAAAATGAAATTAGTAACCTTACGCAGCTACTTGATAAAGTCTGAACATGTATTATATATATTTCCATGTCACAAATAGAAGTTAAAAAAATTGTTAAAGCCTTGAACGCCTCAGACGGTGCAGGGGTCAAACTAAAAAGAAGCATAGGAACTCCAGAAGCCGATTATATTGATCCATTCTTAATGCTTGATGAGTTTGGATCTGAAAATAAAGACGATTATGTCGCTGGTTTTCCTCCACATCCTCATAGAGGAATAGAGACAGTTACCTACATGTTAAATGGGGAGTTTGAACATCAAGACAGCACTGGAGCAAAAGGAATTATGACTTCAGGTGATGTACAGTGGATGAAGACCGGTAGAGGGATTATTCATTCAGAAATGCCTGCTATGAAAGAAGGTAAATTATTAGGTTTCCAACTTTGGATCAATATGCCAGCTAAAATGAAAAAGAATAAACCTGAATATCTTTATATAAAAGGAAATGAACTGGGGGAACATAAAGATAGTGATAAAATTGTAAAAGTTATTGCAGGTAAATATGGAAAAGCTGAGGGTCCAGAAAAAAATCACAATGTTGAGCCTATTTACTTTCATATTGTTCTGAACGAAGAAAAAGAATTTAGCTGTGATGTTCCTAGCGGGCATAATTCTTTTATATATTTGCTTAAAGGTGAATTAAAAATTGGAGAAAAAAACCATAATAAAACTAAAGACTCAAACCTAATTTTGCTAGAAAGAGGAAAAAAGTTAAAATTAAAAGCTATCAACAAATCTGAATTTCTATTCATAGCTGGTAAGCCGATAGGTGAACCAATTGCAAGAGGTGGGCCTTTTGTTATGAATACGAAAGCAGAAGTACTTGAAGCAATTCAAGATTATAATAATGGAACATTTGCTAAATATTAAAAGTTAAAGTACGTTCCTGTAAAAATGCCAAAATCTATAATTCTAAAAAAAAACGGAGGTCCTGAAGTTTTAGAGCTTCAAGATGTTGAAGTTGGGTCTCCAGGCCCAGAAGAGATTAAAGTTACTAATCATGCAATTGGCTTGAACTATATTGATACTTATCATCGATCAGGTTTGTATCCAATTAAGTTACCTAGTGGCATTGGCTTAGAAGCTGCAGGAAAAATTGATGAAATTGGATCTAATGTTACTGAATTTAATAAGGGAGACAATATAGCTTACGCCTCAATACCTCTTGGGGCTTACTCTCAACAGAGAATTATTCCTGCTAAAATAGCGGTAAAAGTTCCTGATGGAATTTCCCATGAGTTAGCAGCAACATTAATGACGAAAGGCTTAACTACAAATTATTTACTTACAAAAACTTATAAGCTCAAGGCTGGAGAAACAGTTTTATTTCATGCTGCTGCTGGTGGTGTTGGGCAGATCTTCGCTCAATGGGCAAATAGTATTGGAGCAAAAGTGATTGGTACAGTAGGCTCAGATGAAAAAATCAAAATAGCCGAAGAAAATGGTTATTTTAAAGTAATCAATTATTCTAAACATAATTTTGCAAAAGAATTAATGAAAATAACAAACAACGAAGGTGTTCCAGCAGTATTTGATGGTGTTGGACAAAAAACATTTTACAGATCTTTAGAATGTCTCAAAATCAGAGGAACTATGATTAGTTTTGGAAATGCTTCAGGCCCATTAGATCCTGTTGACGTGCCAAAAGACATTCAACCAAAAGGTCTTTACCTAACAAGACCATCAATAGGACAATATTTCACTAATAGAAGAGAGCTCCAAGATGGTGCTGACTCTGTTTTTGAAAAAGTAAAATTCGGAAAAATTAAAATTAGAATTGCAAAAAAATATAAACTATCTGATGCAAAACAAGCTCATGATGATTTAGAGGCAAGAAAGCTAGTAGGTCCTGCGATTCTCATTCCATAATGGTAAATAAAATAATATCTCCATGTATCAGTATTTGTAAGACTGACCCTGTCACAGGTTATTGTTATGGATGTGCAAGAACTAATGAGGAAAAAAAATTATGGAAAAACGAAAAGACTTCAAATGAATGGAAAAATAAAAATTTTGAAATTATTTTTTCGAGGATGCAAGGTTGGCAAAAAGAAGCATTTAAAGAGTCTTACGATCATAAAGTAAAAAAAGGGGTGTCTCTTTTTAAAAAAAATCAATTAGAAAAAAAATAATTAATAATCTTTTTTCATTGAGTCCATGTCGCTTAAATGAAATTTTAAAGCTTCATTTGAAAGTCTTATTTCTTGTAAAAATAAAAAAATTGAGAAAATCATACAAATGCAACATGAGGCAAAACTTAATCGCGCATAAAATACTAAGTCTAAATAAAGCAATAATACTGTTAGCATATTAAATAAAAATCCAAATGCAGAAAATCCCATCACAAATTTAAGATAATTTGTCCTTTTATTTAGTACATGAAGTTGGTTTTCCCATTCTGGAGGAACCTTTTTTTCAAATGTGTATTGATCGTGTATCTGTCGAATTAGAGCGCTTAATGTGTGAAAACGATTACTATACATTGTCATCATTAAAGGTATCGCGGGAAACATTAAAGCAGCTACTGTGTAATCAATATCCATATCGAATCAAATTGATTATGAAGATAGTGTTTGATATTTACAAGAAGTATTTGATGCAACATCTCAAAATATTTATAAATTTAACAAGATTAAACAAGCCAATTGGTTTTATGCTTTTATTTTGGCCATGTTCTTGGGGTCTAGCATATGCCTACAATCTTAATCCAAACATTGATTTGTTTTTTTATTATCTTATTTTGTTTTTTCTTGGCTCAGTTTTAATGAGAAGTGCCGGATGTATCTTTAATGATATAGTAGATAAAGATTTTGATAAAAAAGTAAATAGGACTAAGAATAGACCAATACCATCGAATAAGATAACTGTTACTAATGCACTAATTTATGTAGTTATTCTTTGTGCTTTAGCTTTTTTGATACTTATTCAATTTAATTTTTTAACTATAAGTTTAGGACTAGGGTCAATGTTTTTAGCTTTTGCCTATCCTTACATGAAGAGAATAACTTACTGGCCTCAACTTTTTTTAGGAATTACATTCAACTGGGGAATTATGATGGCTTGGGCAGCTTATAATGACAATATTTCTTTTGAAATTATTATAGTGTACATATCAGCCATATTTTGGACATTGGGCTATGACACCATTTATGGAGCTCAAGATATGTCAGATGATGAAATTATTGGTTTAAAATCGACCTCGATTAAATTTAAGAAAAATATTAAATTATTTGTTACTTTATGTTATTTGATTTCTTTCATATTAATTTTTTGTGTCATGGTAAATTTTATTGGAGTAAATTATTTTACTTTATTTCTCTTTATGTTTTTCTTTAGCCTTATATTTCAAATTTATAAATTTTCAGCCTCAAATCCAAAATCTTGTCTAGTTGCTTTTAAATTTAATAATATTTCTGGAATGATGCTTTTTTTGGCAATCTTAACAATAGATTATTAAATAATGAAACTTGAAGAAGTAAAAAAAATATTAATACGATTATATAAAGATTATATTAAACATCACACAAACAGAATTTTAATTGCACTTTTTTTATCAATTATTGTTGCAGGAAGTACTTCTGGTATAGCATGGTTGCTTGACCCTGCTGTAAAAAAAATATTTATAGAACAGGATAGAACTTTTGCATGGACTATACCAATTTTGATTATTTTAGCTTTCTCTAGTAAAGGTTTTTCGTTGTATTTCGCGAGAGTTGCAATCATTAGAGTTGGAGAAATGGTTGCTGGTGAACTTCAAAAAAAAATTGCAAACAATATTCTTCTATCAGATATTAACACTCTTGAAAATCGACATTCGGGAAAATATCTGTCAAATATAATGTTTGATACTCATCACGTCCAAAATTTTGTCAGTTCAGGCGTTTTAAATTTAATGAAAGATAGTTTCTCAGTAATTGCACTTGTTTCATTAATGTTTTATCAAAATTGGAAACTTGCTATCTTTGCAATTTTAATGATGCCTCTAGCAGGTGGTTTAGCAAAATCTTTAGGTAAAAGATTAGGAAAAGCAACTGGAAAAGCAGGAGAATCTTCTGGTAGATTAGCATCTTTCCTTTCTGAAATAATAAAGGGTTCTAAAATTATTAGGATTTATCAAAAAGAAGATTCTGAAAACAAAAAAGCAAACCAGGTAATTAATGACTTAGTTGAAAAAAATATAAAAATTGGAAGCGTAATGGTTAGAGCTACACCAATTATGGAAACTTTAACTGGTTTTATGATTGCTGGATTCATTTTTTTTTCTGGAAAATTAATAGCTAGTGGAGAGTTAGGAGTTAATAACTTTTTTTCATTCCTAGCTGCTATGATGTTAGCCTATCAACCAATTAGATCTTTAGCGACCATTAATATGGGAGCTTATCAATGTGCTGCGGCTTTTAAAAGAATTAGTGAGGTGATTGATAGAGAAATAAAAATAAAAAATAATGAGAACTTACCAGAATTAGTTATAAAAAATTCAGATATTACATTTAAAAGTGTTGATTTCAAATATGAAACCACAAATGAAAAAGCCGTTAAGAATATAAATTTAGATATTAAAGGTAGCTCTATGGCAGCATTTGTAGGTCACAGTGGGGCCGGTAAAAGCACGATTATAAATTTACTTCCTAGATTTTACGATCCACAAGGTGGCTCAATAACTATAGATAATCAGAATATCAAAGAAGTTTCTTTAAAATCTCTTAGAAAAAATTTGTCAATGGTAAGTCAAGATGTGATTTTATTTGATGATACGATTAAAAATAATATTGCATATGCTAAATCAGATGCAAGTCAAAAAGAAATTGAAAGAGCTTGTAAATTTGCAGCCGCTGATGAATTTATAGATAAATTATCAGAGGGTTATGATACTTTGATCGGAGAAAATGGTATTAGGCTCTCTGGTGGTCAAAAACAAAGAATATCTATAGCTAGAGCGATTTTGAAAGAGTCTCCAATAATATTGCTAGATGAAGCAACCTCTTCTTTAGATGCAGGCTCTGAAAAAATTGTTCAAAATGCTATTTTAAATTTAATTAAGAACAAAACCACACTTGTTATTGCACATAGGCTGTCAACAATTCACAATGCAGATAAGATTTTTGTTTTAAAGAGTGGAAATATCATTAATTCTGGAAATCATGAATTTTTAATTAAAAATTGTGAAGAGTACAAGTCATTATACGAAAAACAATTAAAATAATATAATGATTAATTTGTATAAATTAATAACAAATATACTGTACCCAGTTCTTATTTTATTAATTTATCTGAGAAAGATATTTAAAAAAGAGGACCAAATAAGGTTCAAGGAAAAGATTTTTTTCTCAAATTTTAATGTGAAGAGAAATCATAATTGTAAACTTTTTTGGTTTCATGCTGCAAGTGTTGGAGAAATCAAAAGTATTTTACCCTTAATAAATGAACTTAATAGTCGTTATAAGAAAGTAGAATACTTAATAACTACTGTTACTCTTAGCTCTGGTGATCTAGCAAAAAAAGAGATCAAAAAATTTAAAAATGTTCAACACAGATATTTTCCTATAGATGTAAATTTTCTAGCAAATAAATTTTTGATAAATTGGAAACCTGATAGAATCTTTTTTGTGGATTCTGAAATATGGCCTAATTTTATTATAGCGATAAAAAAAGCAAAAATACCCATTGCCCTTATTAATGCAAGAATTACTCCAAAAAGTTTCAAGAGGTGGTTGATGTTTTCAAAATTTGCTGAAAGTTTATTTAATACTTTTAATTTATGTTTAACTTCAAATAATGATACAAAAAAATTTTTAACAAAACTTAAGGCAAAAAATATTTTTTATATTAGCAATTTAAAACTATTAAATACAATTGAAAATAATAAAAATACTGAACTTATTGAAGATTTTTTATTAAATAAAAGATTTTGGCTTGCAGCGAGCACTCACTCCGGAGAGGAAAAATTTTGCCTTGAAACTCATATAAAAATCAAAAAAAAATATCCAGAAATTTTAACAGTGATAGCTCCAAGACATATAAATAGATCAAACGAAATAAATAAGCTTTGTAATTCTCTTAATTTAAAATCTAAAATATTAGAAAATGGTGACACTTTTATAGGTCAAAATGAAATTATTATTTTGAATTCATTTGGAGTTCTCTCTTATTATTTTAAACACGCAAAATGTGTTTTTATGGGAAAATCATTAATAAAAAAATTTGACAAAAGTGGAGGACAAAATCCAATCGAAGCAGCAAAATTTGGTTGCAAAATTTATCACGGAGCTTTTGTTTATAACTTTGAAGAAATTTATAAGATATTTCAATCGTATAAAATTTCCGAGAAGATTGATAGTTCTGATGAATTAGCGGATAAAGTTGCTTTAGATTTAACATCTAAAGAAAAAGATACAAAAAGATTCTCAACAGTGATGAATGACCTTAGTGATAAAACATTAAAAGGAACAATGAAAAAAATTGATAAGTTCTTGTTAAATGAAAATTTATAAGCCAAAATTCTGGGATAAAAAATTCAGTATTTTTGCAATACTTTTTTTACCAATTACAATATTGGTTTTATCAATAGTTTTTATTAAAAAGTTATTTAGTAATCAAAGAGATTTCAAAATACCAATTATCTGTGTCGGAAATATTTATCTCGGTGGAACTGGCAAAACACCTCTAGCTTTGTTTCTTGCAAAAGAAATTAAAAACATAGGTAAAAATCCGGCTATAATAAGAAAATTTTATCCTGTGCATAAGGACGAGCATGATTATATTAAAAATAGTTTTAGTAATTTGATCTTAAGAAATAATAGAACTAAGGCAATTGAAGACGCTTTGTCAAAAAAATTTGATACGATAATTTTAGATGACGGATTTCAAGATTATGAAATAAAAAAAGATGTAAATATAATTTGCTTCAATCAAAATCAATTGATTGGTAATGGTTTTGTTTTTCCTTCTGGACCATTAAGAGAAGGATTAAATTCAATAAAAAATGCAGAAATAGTTTTAATAAATGGTAAAAAAGATTTAAAATTTGAGAGAAAAATCACAGAAATTAAGAAAGATATAACTATTTATTATTCTAATTATAGACCAATGAATTTAGATGAATTTAAAAATAAAAAATATTTAGCTTTTGCGGGTATTGGGAGTCCTGATAATTTTTTTAAATTATTAGAACAAAATGAAATTACCGTAATAAAAAAATTATTTTTTCCTGATCATTATTCTTTCAAAAAAAAAGAACTGTTAGAAATAATTTCATTTGCTAAAGAAAATAATTGTGAAATTATAACAACTGAAAAAGATTATTTTAGAATTAAAGATTACAATCTTAATGAAATAAAATATTTGAAAATAGACTTAGAAATAATTGAGAAAGAAAAGTTTTTGAAAAATATTTTTAAAATATATGATAAAAACCTTTAAGTATTTTATACAATCAATTTTCATATATTCTTTTTATTTTTTTGGTCGTATACTTGGTCTAAGAGTAAGTCGAAAACTTTTTTCTTTTTTGTTTGTAAAATTTGGGCCCTTATTTAAATCAAAAAATATTATTGATAGTAATTTAGAAAATTTTTCAAAAAATTTATTATCAGAAGAAAAGAGTAAAATTATAGAAGATATGTGGTCAAACTATGGAATGACTTTCATAGAATATGTTTTTTTAAATTTTTTTAAAAAGAATAATTCTCATATTAAGATTAAAGGTGAAAACATTTTAAAAGACGTAATAAATGAAAAGAAGAAAGTTATATTTGTTTCAGGACATTTTGCTAATTTTGAATTAATGTCAATGGAGATTGTTAAACAAAATATAAAATTGGCCACAATTTATAGACCGCTAAATAATTTATTTTTAAATCCATTGATGGAACTTTTGCGAAAAAAATTTGTTTGTAGTAATCAGATAAAAAAAGGCATCAACGGTGTAAGAGAAACAATTGAATACGTAAACAAAGGTTATAATATTGCCCTTATGATAGATCAGAGAGTTAGTGAGGGTGAAAAAATAAACTTTTTTAATAAAACGGCTCTCACAACAACTTTACCTGCACAATTGTCTATCAAATACAACATGCCGATTATTCCAGTTTTTATAAAACGGAAATCTGACAATCTTTTTGAATTAGAATTTTTTGATGAAATTAAACCTAATGAATTTAAAAATAAAATTGAACTCACAAATAAATTGAATAGTATTTTAGAAAATCTGATAAAAAAGTTTCCCAATCAGTGGATATGGACCCACAACCGTTGGAAGTAAGATTATTATTTTTTTTTACTCTCAACTCTCTCTTTGACTTCTTTAGGTGAAAAGTAAGCTTCTTGAAGCTCAACATTCCAATAGTTTAGATCTTTTAACATTATTTTTTTCCCTGAGACCGCACATAAAACGTGATCTCCATTCTCAATTATATCGAAAGAGTTGTGTTTAAAATTAACTTTAGCTTTTTTTTTATCCATCAATAAATTATACAATATATCATTTACATGAATATTGCACTTATAGGAAGCGGTGGAAGGGAACATGCGTTATGTCAAAAGATTTATAAGTCAAAATTGACAAGAAAAATATTTTGTTTTCCTGGAAATGGCGGAACAGCTAAGATTGCAAAAAATGTAAGTATAGACATTTTAGATTTCAAAAAACTACTAAAATTTTTAAAAATTTATAAAATTGATTTAGTTGTGGTTGGTCCAGAAGAGCCTTTGGTAAAAGGCTTAGTAGATTATTTAATTAAAAATAAAGTTAATGTATTTGGGCCCAATAAATTTGCATCACAGTTGGAGGGTTCAAAAGCTTTCATGAAAGAATTATGTCTTAAAAATAATATTCCTACAGCAAATTTTAAAATTTGCAAAAATAAAAATCATGTAAATCAATTTCTTTCTAAGAGTAAATTACCAATAGTTGTAAAAGCTGACGGTTTAGCAGCAGGAAAGGGTGTAAGCATCTGTAATACTAAAACTCAAGTTAGAAAATTTTCTGAAGAAATTTTTAAAGGAAAATTTAAATCATCAAAAAAAATTGTATTAGAAGAATTTTTAAAAGGCGAGGAAGCGAGTTACTTTTTAATAGTTGATAAAAAAACTTTTAAATTTTTTGGAACAGCTCAAGACCATAAACGTGTAGGTGAAAATGATCGGGGAGCAAATACAGGTGGAATGGGCGCGTACTCACCAGCTCCAATAATAACTAAAAAAATTGAGGAAAGAATAATTAATAGAATAGTGAAACCAACGCTTAAAGCATTAAAACGATATAAAAACCCCTACACGGGTTTTCTTTATGTGGGGCTTATGATTGTAAACCAAAATCCATATCTCATCGAATATAATGTTCGAATGGGAGATCCAGAGTGTCAAGTGATAATGCCTAGGTTAAAAACTGATTTTGTAAAGATATTAAAAAAAGCTTTAAAAAATAAACTTAATTCAATTAAATTAAAATGGAAAAAAGAAAAAACTATGACCATAGTTTTGTGTTCAAAAGGTTATCCTGGAAAGTATGTTAAAAATAGAGAAATTAAAAAAATAAGTGAAATAAAGTTACGTAAAAATGATTTTATTTTTCATGCTGGTACCAAAATACAGGATAATAAAATTTTATCAAATGGTGGAAGAGTATTAAATATTTCCTCATCTGGGAAAAATCTTCTAAATGTTAGATCAAAAATTTTACAATTAATTAAAAAAATAAATTGGAAACATGGTTTTTTTAGAAATGACATCGGCTGGAGAGTAATAAAAAGATGAGAATAATTGCTGGAAAATTTAAAGGCAAAAAAATTTTTTTTTCAAAATCAAAAATCACAAGACCTTTGAAAGATTCTGTTAGAGAAAATATTTTTAATATCTTGAAACACTCAAGTAAAATTAATGTAAATATAGAAAATTCAAATATTTTAGACCTTTATTCTGGCATTGGTTCTTTTGGTTTGGAATGTATTTCGAGAGGAGCAAAAAAAGTAACTTTTGTTGAGAAAGATTCTGCAACAATAGAAATACTAAAAAAAAATATTAAGATTTTATCTATCGATCATAATACTAGATTGATAAACAGTGAAGTCGAAAAAATATTCAAGCTCATCGAAAAAAATAAATATAATATTTTTTTTCTGGATCCGCCATTTAAAGACAATATATTTGCTGAAAATATTAAAATTATTAATAAAAAAAATTTATACGAAAAGAACCATCTTTTTATAATTCATCGAGAAAGGAAATCTAAGGACAATTTAAATGATTTGAATATCTTAATTTCTAAGACTTATGGAAGATCTAAATTAATTTTTGGTACATTAATCTAATAATTTCTTAGTATTTATTTTTACTTGTTCGACTGCTGGTTGATTATAAGGATTTAAATTTAATAGGTTTCCAATTATAACAGTTTCTAAAATAAAATACGAAAAAAGTTCTGCTAATGTTTCCTCGGTTATCTTTTTTAATTCAAATTCTCTAAATGGAATTCTATTTTTTTTTAAAGATCGAATAAGAGCATTTTTTTGAGCTTTTTTAACTTTGTTTAAGCTTTTGTTATGAAGATAATTAATATTAGTAACAAATTTTTTTGCATTAATTTTAAGATCTGGTTTTTCTTCGTGATAAAAAATGTAAAATAATTTATCTTTTGGACCGTCTAAATATAGTTGTAATAAACTATGATGATCTTTAGGTGAGTTTGAAATTACAGGTAGAAATCCTTTCCCTTTCTTTCCTAAGCTTTCCGCAATAAGTTGTTGACACCAATAAAGAAATTTTTCTAATTTTGGCAAATAATTGATAAATACTAAATTATTTATTTTTTTTTCATATAATAAGTTTGCTAATTTAATAGTGCTATCTTTTAAAAATAACTTTTCTTTTTTTTCAAGATATCTTTTAAGATTTTGTCTTAGATTGGGTATTTTCAAACCCATCAAATATGCAGGAACCATTCCGACTTCTGACAATACAGAAAATCTTCCTCCAATATAGTCTTTATGCTCTATATAAAATAAATTCATTTTTTTGGAAAGGGCGAAGAGCAAACTATTTTTTTTTTCAGAAATAATAATTATATTTTTTGAATTTTTCTTAATCACATTAAAAGATAAGAAATTTGAAAAAGTTTCAATAGTATTTCCTGATTTTGATATAATTATGAAGAGTGTTTTTTTGTAATTCAATTTTTTTTTTAATTGAAGAATATTTTCACTATCTATATTATCAATAAAATAAACTCTTTTTTTAATTCTATCTTTTAGAAAATAATAAATTGCTTCTGATCCTAGTATCGAACCTCCCATACCTAAAATCACTATTGACTTAAATTTTTTGAATTTTTTCAAATCTTTAAATTTAAAGTTCAATTTAAAGTTTTTTCCTAAAATGTTTAATGTTTTTTTCGATTGATTTAGATCTCTATTGACATTTTTTATAACTGCAGAATATTTTTGATCAAAGTTTTTTATAATTCTTTTATTCAAGTATTCTTTAAAAATTTCATTTTCTGTTGATATATATTTATTTATCACTTACGAATTCTATCTATGATTGACTGTTCTACTGATGAGGTTGGATTTTTGTTATTCGTGGTCTCTTTAGGAACTTTCAGAATGCTTTTAATTTTATCCTCATTTTTACGATCATTTTCTGTTGATAAAGAACCTGGTTCAGGAAGTTTATTATAATCAGGAGGAAGGACTAAAGGGTTCTTTTTTCTTACTAAAAATTCATCGTTAGTAGTAGTTTTTTCATTCCTTAAAACTTTTCCAGCGTCTTTGAATCCCCCGCAAGAAGCTAAGATTAATGAAATAAAAATTAAAATCAATATTTGCATTAGTTTTCCCTAAAAAAAAATCCTCTTATAAAAAAAGCAACAATTCCTAAAGTGATAAAGATATCAGCAACATTAAATGTAAACCAGTGAAAACTACCATAATGTAAGTCAATAAAATCTGGAACAGCATTAAAAGTAATTCTATCATATAAATTTCCTATTGCACCACCAATAATAATTGAAAAAATCATTTTATCAAATTTATCTGATTTAATACTTATGATAACTAGAAAAATAATTACAGTCGTAATTAATAAAGAAATTAAATTGTAGTACAAAGAGGAGTCAAAACTAAGTAGTCCAAAACCTATACCAGTATTAAATATAAGGTCAAAATTTAAAAAATCATTAAGATAGACCCTGGTATCACTAAAATTATTTATAATTTTAATTTTTGAGTATCTATCTATACCAAAAATAAAAAAAATAATTGCAAGAAAATAAAAATTTTCTTTTTTAAATACTTTGTTTTTTATTTCTTTAAGATCAATCAAATTATTGGCTTTCTAATTTACTGTAAAACCCTCGAACATCTTTCACATTTTTTCTCTAAAATTTTCCAACATCTTTCGCATTTTTGTCCTCTAGCCTTTTTCACTTCAATCTTAATATCGTCTTTATTTGACAATTCTTTCTCTGCTTTTGAAACAATAAAATAATCTGCTAAATCTAATTTATCAAGAAGCTCAAATTTTTCTTTTTTTAAGATCAATTTGATTTCAGCCTCCAGGCTCGATCCAATCTC
>MDTC01158808.1_pt1 | contig 13548 bp, 10 predicted proteins | sample 811181 | NCBI WGS metagenome assembly MDTC01 (sample SAMN05326644, study PRJNA326480) | marine metagenome | isolation source: seawater | place: Pacific Ocean: North | collected 2011
TGCCGTAGGGCAGGTAGAGCAGCACGAAACAAATGACTGTGCAGAGCCCGAATAAAATAAAAGCGCTGGCCAGTCCGGCCAGATACTTCGCAGTGACCAGAACCTCCCGGCGTACAGGAGTTAACAGATAGTAATGGAAACTACGGTCGAGAATTTCACCTCTGAACAGGGTGGTGAATATGGCGGCGCTGCCAAGAAACACCACTGCTCCGAGAATTAACGTGGAGAAAATATAGCCGAATATCTGGCGGGCATTTTCGATGGAATTAAAAACTGACTCGCCCTGGTCAATCGATTCGAAAGCAGCTGTGGCAAAAATGAGAACAGGAAGCAGCGCCAACGCGTAACTGCTTAATGCGCGCCGGGAAAACATCGCCTTGCCGAATTCGATGCGGAAAATTACCGTTAACTGCCGTACCCATAGGTCTAGCCCCGGTGTGAGGAAGGGTGCTTTTGCGTATCCTGCTGCGATTTCCCCAGTGCTCATGTGGCCACCTGTTGCTCGACAATGAGATGTTGGTACACCGCCTCGACAGTCTCGTCGGCCGGTCCCATGGATTCAATTGACCAACCCTGCTGTATGACGTGCTGGTTAAAGGCCAGGAAGAAGGCATCGGCATCACTGGAGCGTATAAATAGCCCTTCGCCATCGTAATGCAATTGGGCTTCCACTACATGCTCGAGATCGAAGACCCGGGCCGCTATGTCATTAGCATGGGGGCTTCGAATGAATATCTTCATCACCTCACCGGTTTCGCTCTGAATGTTGCTGAGATCGCCTTCTGCAACCAGATAGCCGCTGTTAAGCAGCACAACGCGATCGGATATTAGATCGACTTCGTGAAGAATCTGGCTGGAAATCACGATGATCTTGCCCGCGTCAGCGAGCTCGCGAAACAAGGCTATGATCTTCGCACGCGCCATGGGGTCAAGGCCGTTCAGCGGTTCATCGAGTATCAGCACATCCGGCTGATGGCAGATGGCCTGCGCCAACTTGATGCGTTGCCGCATGCCCTTGCTGTAGGCATCCACGGATTTTTTCGCGGCCTTCACCAGATCCACCTGTTGCAAGGACTGCTGGGCCAATGCCCCGGCAGTTGATTTGTCATAGCCATGTATCAGCAGCGTGTTACGAATGAAATCATAACCGTTTATACCGGCGGGAAAAGAATCGTACTGCGTGCAGTAGCCGAGCTGGTGGAAGAATGTTTCCGGTTGTGCAGGAGTCACACCCCTCACCTCGACGCTACCCTGGGTGGACGGTATCAAACCAGCGATCAGATTCATCAGTGTGGATTTGCCCGATCCATTTGGCCCCACCAGCCCGGTAATGCCGGATTCGATCTCTAAACTGATTCGATTGACACCGAGAATGTCGCCGTAGAATTTCGACACATTGCTGAGCACAATTTTGTCGCAGTCGCTTGCTACATTTATGGACTCGGCTCTATTCATGAGACAACCTGAAAGGCGCGAATCCGTCGGGTAAGGAGAACAAGTGCCAGCAGCGAGATGATGAGGAATTGCAGAACGGCGATCCCAACCGACATCTGTGGCACAAAACTGAGCACATCGCTATCGGCGTTGTACAGAGCAGCCATCAACACTTCCAGGGCGGCATACAAATTCACGACATAGCCACCTACTCCGCCGAAAACCTCTTCGATTACGCCGCCAAGAATGGACCCGAGTAGTACTATTCCGAAGAAAAACATCCGAGCCACCGATTTCCATTTCACAAAGGCAGACACGGCGAATGCCACTAGCGACAGGCTGACAATCCAGGTCAGAGAGGTGAGGATTGATGCCACAGGTAAATGCAGGTTCTGACCGAGCCAACTATCTCCCGCCAGGTATGCCTGTAGGATAAAGAGCAGCAATGCAGGTACCCAACTGATCAGCGAACCCAGAAATATCAGCACCAGCAACTTGCCGAAGATATAACTGGCCTTGTTAATCGGGCGGGAAAGATACAGCGGCATGGCATTGTTTCTGAGGTCCGGAGAAATCATCGTCGGACCGATCCCTAGGATCATCAAGAATAACAGGGAATTTTGCGGAATCTGCATCGCCAGCACGAAGGCATTACCATTGATCTCCGTGAGATCATCCAGCGATACCTCGAACTGAAGTAACAGCTCCAGGTTGTGATACACGTAGATGGCGCACATCAACAACACCGGCAGCAACAGAGAGATAAAAAAGAACGCCACAAACAGGCGGGACTGAAAGACATCGGCCAGCGCGTAACGAAAGATCACCAGGGTGCGTTCGAAGGGCGGCGACAGTGGTCCGCTATAGCCTTGGTACGCTTTTTGAAAAATCGCCATTCAGTCCAGGTCCTTAACGTTCATACTCTACATCTTCGTCCATTGCCCGCAGGAAAATGTCTTCCAGCGAGTCACGTTTGTAATCGAGGTTGCGGATCTGTACGGATAATTGTTCCGCCAGCGCATAGAGTTGGTGAACTTCAACGCCATCGGGAATGATGGCTTTGATGCGTCGGCGGTTGGGCAGCGCAACTTCACAACCAAGATTCCTCAAGCCCGCTACGAATTCATTTTCGTTGCCTTGAATCTGCATCAGTAGAAATTGCCGATTGCTGCGCCGTTCTTCCTCGAGATTACAATATTTAGCAATGCGTCCATCTTTCAGCACTAATACCTCATCGCAGCACGATTCGATGTCCTGTAACAAGTGTGATGCCACCACGATGTGCGTGTCACTGGAATCGCGAATCTCACGAATCACTTGCAACATGCGTGCTCGTGCAGGCGGATCGAGGCCGTTGGTCGGTTCATCCAGGAACAGTAACCTCGGCCCGTGGACGATGGCCTGCGCCAACTTGACGAGTTGTTTCATGCCGAGGGAATACGACTCAATATTGCGGTATCTGGCTTCGCCGAGACCGACGTAGAAAAACACCTCATGGGCTCGTTCCAGTGCCACCCTTGAGCTGAGACCGGACAGTTCCGCCATCATGCGAACGAAGCATATGCCAGTCATGCCGGTAATAAAGGAGTCGCGCTCCGGCATATATCCCACCATGGATCTGACAAACCCCTTGTCGGAGCTGAGTTCGTGGCCGAGAATCGACGCCTTGCCTGAAGACGGTCGGTTAAATCCCAGTAGGGTGTTCAATAGAGTGGTCTTGCCCGCACCATTGGGACCTAACAGGCCGATACAGTGGCCATGCATTTCCGCTGAGAGATGATCCAGCACTGGCTTATCGAAGTTGACACATAAGTCATCCAGCTCGATTACAGGTGCAGACTGATGATCCAGCTCCTGTGCCGATTCATCACTCACGGAAGGCTGAGTCTGGGCTTCGTTCTCGTTACTCTCGCTCCCTTTATTCTTCGCATCGGTTTCTGCTGGATGCACTGAAGCAGCGGCATCCTCATCTGAGGCTGCCGCTGGCTTGTCATCGTTACTGATGATGTCAGTGGTCAAAGAGTTACTTCCATTCTTCTCTACAGGGTATAACCGAAGTGCTATTCGTTACAGCGATTCTAGCAGTTTACTCCTCTGCTTCGATCTGTTCAGCTACATCCTCAAGCATCGGAGCCAACGCGATCAACTGGGACATGAGCTGAATCGGTAACTGGGAGCTACCATTGTGGGCAAGATGTATTCGGTCCGGCAACGCCAGGGCGCTGGAGATGGACGGGCCGACGTCGACATCGAGCGCATCGATCGCCGCCTGTTGCTCGCCCGTGAGGTTGGATGGCAGACTGCCTATCACATCACCGACCAGCTCACCGAGGCGGCTGAAGGTAATGGCCGAGAAATTCAGAAAGCCATCGTGCGCCAGCAATTCCTGGAATTCACTGTCGGTCTGCAGCCCGGAGCCGGATGTATAGAAGCCAATGACTCTGTCTATTAATCCCCGATCGGGGGCAGCGATGAGATACCCATCCACGTAGGCGTAGTTAAACGACGCCGGGGAGAGATCGAACTCCAGTTCGCTATCGGCAGATAGCTCCACCGACAGGGTAAGCTCATAGCCGGTAGCCTCACCGACGTTGGCAGGCGTCAGTTCGATAGCGGCCTCGAAACCTTCGACCGTTGCTGCATATTCATTGAAGCGCGCCACCGACCACGTGATGCTCTCCTGTAATACCGTCTCGTCGTAGGCTTCGATCACCACCTTCCAGGCCGGTGTTGGCAGGGCAGGTCCATCCAGACCGAACGCCACTTCACCGCCGAGAATGCCCATCACGTTATAAAACAGTTCGAGCTCGGCCTGGGCCTCGAAATCGTCAGGCAGTTGCAGCGGCCCGAATTCTTCCAGAATGGAACTGGGCTCTCTTAACAGCGCGGCAGCGACTAGAGTGGTATCGGTAGAGAAAAACCCCAGCGATCCCATGGGGCCGGGGTTGGCAAGCAGGGACATGACGCCCTGTCTTTCCCCGTCGAAGAATACATCCGCCGACATGGTTGTTATGCCGTCTTGCTGTTGGTGCTGGGCAATAAGGTATTCGAGGTTGCTGATGCCTATTCGCTCGAGCTGTTCTGCTTCCTGCGCATCTAGCTCAAGCGGTGTGAACAGTTGCGAGAAATCCACCGCACCCAGAATCTCGGTGCCCTGATCATAGGAATATTGCAGCAAGCCGTGCAGCTCCGTATCGACGAAGGCACTGCTGCCGTTTTCCAGATTGGCTTGCATATCTTGTAGAGCAGCCGCAGAGATTGAGGCAACCAGGATGTCCTCCCGGAGCATGATGGAAAGCTCGCCTTCCAGCGCATCGGCCGGATCATCAATAATAGCGATTTCAATCTCATCGCTGTCGAGCCCTTCAGCCTCTAAGGCGTCGCGCAGCCGTTGGACCTGAGTGTCGAAACTTGCCCGGAAGGCATCGACATCCACTTCGGATAGAATCACCGGTGCTCCAACCCGGTCTCCTTCATTACTAATGTCATCTGGCATGGTAATGGCAAAGACGGTCTCATCCCCCAGTGCATAGCCGATCTCTCTGAGCCATGACATGACGAGATCAAGGTACCCGGCCTCGGAGTTAGCTTCGAACTCGGCCCAATATTCGCTCAAAGTCTCGCTGCTCTCCATGCGGGCACTGATCACGTCATACACATCGACGATCTTCTCCGGTGCATTGGGCACGGCGATATACATGGCTGTATCCTCCGGCACAAGATCGAGAAGGCGCGTGGAGTAGCGGGTCGGCACATCCATCACCATTTGCAGGTCCTGCTGCAGTGCCACTACTTCCTGGAGCATGGCAATGTACTGATCGGCGTTCTGGCTCCAGGCGATTTCCTCGGCAGCAGTCAGAGCCGCCCGTTCCATGCGGGAGTCCATCACCTCACCCGGCTCGAGACTGGTGGTGTCGCCTTGCAGCAATACATCCACCGAGCCTTCGATCACGGCCACCCGTGAACCCTTCGTACCGTGGGCCACCTCGAAAATAGTGCCCGTTACCGAGACAGCGAATTCATTGGTAATTACATCCAGCGTACCGGAGCCCTGGGGTGAGGCGACTACTAATATGCGGCCTCGTGAAACATCGACTCGGTTGCCGATACCACGTCGGGTTATACTTAATTCAGAACGCTCATCGACTTCGATCTGGGAACCGTCATCCAGTGTGATGATGGCCGAGCTGCCGCCTGCCGAACGTACGCGCTGGCGTCCATTGATCCATGTGCCAGGTGTTAGGGCTTCGAGACGACCGTCCACCAACTGATACAGCTGACCGTCAATCCCTTCAACCTGGGCCAATTGGGACTGATCGAATGACGGCAGCTGCGGCATTACAACAAACAGGGCAATAGCTAGGGCTGCGACTGTGGCAGCGGCAGCCAGCCAGCGATAGCGGGAGGATTTCCCACTAGCGGCAAGAAATTCCGACTGATCGGGCTCCTGCCCGCGAGCTTCATTGAGTGCACGGTGTAAAGGAATAGACTGTCGCGTCTCTTCTTCAAACAACAGCGTCTGGGCCGGAGTCAGTTCTTTCGCCAGGTAAGTCGGGATGGCGGCGATGTAGTCTTCAATCGAATTCCAGCTCTTGCTTGCTGAGGGTGCTTCAGTCCCCTCAGTCACAACGCCTTGCGGACCCCTCTGGGCATCGATCGCAGCTCGCGCACGTTCACTCGCGCTGGCGATCTCTGTCACCGACGGCACATCGGCTTTGATTGAGTCGATGGCGGCTTCAATAGTGTCTGTAGTGGATGGATGATCTTTCATCGGTTTTCTCCTTCGAGTTCACCAAGGATTTCCTGTAAACGTGTGCGGGCCCTGTGCAGGGTGACCGCAATAGTGTTGGGCGATGTGTCGAGTAGCTCGGCGATCTCGGCATTACTGAAATCCTCAAAAAATCGTAATGCAAAGACCTCGGCAGCATGTTGCTCCAGAGAAAGCAGCGCTTTTCGCAGATGACTGCGTAGCTCAATCTGCTGCGCTTCACTGTCGGCTGCACCCCGGGTGGATGGGTGGATCTCCTCGATGAGCCTATCGGTCTTCGAGCGGTACTTGGACCTGAGCAGATCGATGCCGGCGTTGGTGGCTGCTCTTCTCAGGTACGCGGCGGCGCTCACGCCATAACTCTGTGGCTCCCTGCGCTTCAGCAGCCGCAAAAAGACAGATTGCAGGACTTCTTCTGCATCCTGCATATTGCCGGTTACCCGGTAAGCAGCCAGTAACACCTTTTCATGATGTTCGCTGAAAAGCTCATCAATTGTAGCTGTCATCCCGTCTGTACCCGGTCCCGGCTGTTTCAGCAATGTAATGGCGTGATCCCCCATAGTGAGTTAAACGAGTGGGGAGAGGAATTATTACAGAGAGGTTATAGAAATATGGGGGGGAAATATATCTGTCCCTATTTGCATTCACAACTTATCATACAGGGAAAACAGATCTGTCCTTATCTCGGAGCCATCACCATGAAAGCTTCCATATTAGCGCTCATCGCTTCATTTCTGACGCTCGCCACAGCAAGCACCTCAGCTCAATCAGACATCAAACGCACCGAACACGGTCACCCTGATCTGCAGGGAACCTACACCTTTCGAACCCTTACGCCCCTCAACCGTCCCAGAGAGCTCGAACATCTGGAGACGCTCACCGCCGAACAGGCAAGGGAATGGGAAGAGTATGAGAATCGACGCCAGAACCGTGACCTGATCATCGACTCGGTGGGCGGTGCTGGTTATCCGCCAGGGGTGATTTCCTACAATGAGTTCTGGTACGAAAGAGGCATCGAAACCGTTGCGGATCGCCGTACCTCGCTTATCTATGACCCGCCCAATGGCAGAATGCCATCCAGAAACCAAGCCGGTATCGATCGCGGCCGAATAAGGGGCGCAATGGCGAGGGAAAGTCTCGGCCCGGAAGGCCGTTCGCTTGCAGATCGTTGCATGATGGGCTTCGTCGGCGGTCCTCCCATGGTGCCCGGCACCTACAACAACAATATGCAACTCATTCAGACTGAAGATCACATCGTCATCATGAACGAGATGATACACAACGCCAGAATCATCCGGCTGGATAGCGAACACCACACCAGGCAACTCAAGTGGGACGGCGATTCCATCGCCCACTGGGATGGCGACACGCTGGTGATCAACACACAACATTATTACTATCACACCGGCTGGGGAGGCACTTCTCCAAGCTTGAAAGTGGAAGAGCGCATTACTCGCATCGATGAGAGCACCCTGGATTACGATTTTACGGTTGAAGATCCACTGCAGTGGGATGAATCCTGGTCAGCAAGACTGCCGCTGCGCCGTACAGATGATCCGATCTATGAATACGCCTGTCATGAAGGCAATCATGGGCTGGCGGGTATTCTGGCGGGTTGGAGACGCTATGAGTCGATGGGAATGAATGGGAATGGAACGCCTCGAGAGGATTCGAACTAGTAATAACCCGAGGCAGGTCTATTAAGTAGGACATCGACAGCGATTAAATTTGAAGAAGGAGATCTGACCCCTTGCTTTAAAAAAAGGCAGCATCATAGACCCGTAGTGTCTAGCTTTGATGCTGCCTAATCGCAGTACTAATCTTTAAATTATCAGCTAGTTGTCTTGACAGAACGTAACGCATTTTCCACTGTCTTATCGAAGCAGTCTTTATTTATCAGCAATTGTCTAATCGAACCGGCACGGCTCAGATTCTGTGCTCCGCAGATTTTCTCGGCTGCGACCCGAATCTGACGTTCCAGCTCAATACGACTTGATTCTGTAGCAGTATCATTGACGGTAAAGGTTATGCGTACTTCTTCCTCATTAGCCTGACTCGATTCGACATCGGCGCTGGCAATCGCGGGAATAGTTAACGCCATAGTAAGTGCCAAAGGTTTGATAAGTTTGTTCATGATTTCTTCTCCAAAAATAATTTAATGTTAAACAAGGTATGCACCCTTGCAACATAAGATGCGAAAAACGTAAAAAGGTTACACTGTTAGAGAATTTATTTTTTGCTTGGTCATTCTCCAACAAGTTTTCTAGCAAATCACGTCGTCATATTGCTAGTGGTAGGGCTGAAATACCGGAATATTCGGTTAAGAATATGTCCAGAAAAGCTCTATTTAATTTATTTTCCTTTAATCTGTAACTTTTTCTCAAGCTAAGACGTCTAACTTAAAGCACTATTTTTTCCGTGCGTATTACCAATACTCTGTGGCTAATTTCAAACAGCTCGCTGGCGCAATTGTTCGGTGGTATTCTCACTGGACAGCGGCAATAACTTTCTCCCCCGTAGCGAACACTGGCTTGCGGGAATCGATTAGGCTGTTGTCGCTTCTACTGGCTCACGGAGTGAAATCTGACTACTGCGCCAGGCTGTGCTGGCAGCGCGGTATGTTCGTCATTTGGGACAATCGCCGCACCCAGCATTTAGCCCTGAATGGCTATCCTGGCGGGTGCCGTGAAATACTGTGGGTCGTGGTTAAGGGAGACAGGCGTCGGGGGACACTCACAGCTTAACGAGCTAATGAATCATGCCATTGTGCTACTATAGGTCAATAAATCGTAGTAACGATGTGGAGAACACTACCCCGTCAACTACACCCCGAATCCGTTAAGTCGCAATTGACCCCTGTCTATTTGGCGAATTTATACGCATGAATCTTCTCTCTAAATCAAGCACTGATTTGCTCAAATTTGTCTTGCATCTTTTTGCATTGCTTGGGTTTGCTCTAGCTCAGCCGCTTTTCAGCTTACTCGGCAATTATCCCGAATTCTTTGTTGCCAGAGGTTCTTAACCAATTGATATATTACTACTGGCATCGATTCTAAGTCTGCTTATCCCTGTGCTTTGCTTGATCCTGGTTGCGGCTTCCATAGTCATTGGAAAGAATTTTCAACAATCTTTTAAGCTGAGTCTTGTGGCTCTGTTTAGCGCATTGATTGTGATTCAAGTTATTGGTGCCATTACTGTTATTCCGGGGATAGTCTTGTTAGGGGCTGCACTTATTGCAGGCGCCTTTGCTGCTCTGGCCTACAGCAAATGGAAAATTGTGCTCACTTACCTGTCTCTGCTCTCTCCGGTAGTGCTTTTGTTCCCGGTTCTCTTCATTTTCAGTCCTCAAATTGCCAGAGTCACATTTCCTGACTCTGAAATCCCTACTCCTGATTCAGTTGAGCGCAATCCCTCGCTTGCTACCTCAGCATCAGATTCTGTACCCGTAGTCATGATCGTGTTGGATGAATTTCCCTTGACAACTTTGCTGGATGAGCAAATGCAAATCGATCGGACCAGATTCCCGAATTTCGCGGGGCTGGCCGATCGTGCTTATTGGTTTAGAAACGCGACCACTGTTAGTGATTCCACTCTGGTTTCTATTCCAACAATACTGAGTGGCGTTTCGCCTATACTGAATAAGAAACGATTGCCTACCCTGGCCGACTACCCGAAAAACCTGTTTACCTTGTTGGCTGGTACTCACCAACTGGAGATAGTGGAAAATAGCACCAGGCTTTCTCCTTTTCCAGAAGACCAGGTGGTGGCTTCAACTTCAGAGAGAATGCTGGGTCTGCTGGCGGATTTGACAGTGGTTTACGGCCATGTGGTGTTGCCACGTGATTTGGCTGCCAACTTACCCGCAATAGATCAATCGTGGAATTCCTTCAGGTCGGTAAAGATATCGACACGCCAATACCGGGACTTCGACGACTTTACCCATGAACTGGATAGATCAGCAAATATATTTAGAGAATTCACGGCTTCATTCAAGGAAGACGACGCTCCATCTTTATACTATCTGCATGCGATGCTTCCCCATAAGCCCTGGCAATACCTGCCTGGCGGGAAAAAATACACCTTGACGCCTGACAGCGCTGAAGGGCAGATTAGATTGGATGGTGACAATGCAAGCTTTCCAGGCTGGGAAAGCGATCAATCGCTAATAGACTACAATTATAGACGCCATGCCTTGCAAGCAGGCTATGTAGACGGCCTGGTAGGAGAACTAATCGAACGCCTGCAGGCAGCGGAACTCTTCGAGCGTTCATTAGTGATAATTACTTCGGATCACGGGGCCTCATTTATACAAAATGACTATTCAAGAAGAGCCAGCGAGACAAACCTCGCCGACATAATGTGGGTTCCCCTGTTTATCAAATTACCATTTCAGGGGCAGGGTATTACCAGTGACCGCAATGTAGAGTCTATCGACATTCTGCCCACCATTGTTGATGCCCTCGAACTGGATGTCGATTGGGAGATGAATGGTCAATCGGCTCTCGATACGACTCTACCAGAGCGCAAACGGAAAAGTATTCTGGCAGGCATTAACCGGCTGTTCGACATGGATCCACAATCAAATCAGAGAACCGACAGTCTTTTGAGAAAGACCAGAACAATTCGGTCAGGGGCTTGGGGGCAGATGTATGGTGTCCAGGAATATGCCCATTTGACTGGCCGATCCATAGCAGAATTTGAACTGCTAGATGTGGATTTACAGGTGATTCTCGAAGGGGAGGCTTTCTTTACTAATGTGGCTCTCGATACAGGATTCATTCTGACTGACATCAGGGGGCGAGTAAGCGGAGAAAACTTGCCTGTAGAACCTGAATATTTAGCGGTTGGAATTAATGGTGTGATCAGGTCGGTAATAGAGCTGGGTCCTCAGTTTTACCAGACGCAAAAATTTGCTGCACTGGTGCCCGAGACATCATTTAGCGCTGGGCGCAATGAGGTCAATGTGTTTTTTGTAAGAGATATCGATGGAAAAATCGAGCTGCAGCGATTACAGAAAGACACCCAGACTCGATATTCCCTTGCCATTGAAGGGGATGGGACTACCGAAATGCTGATTTCTCCCGACGGGCAAAAAATACCAATAGATGGCAGGGATGTAGAGGGTTATGTTCGTTCTGATATTGGGCAAGACAACGCCATGGTCGAGGTGAGCGGCTGGTCGTTTGACGTAGCCAACGCTGACATGGCTGATGTATTAATCTTTGTCAATGGTGAACTGCGCGCTTTTCTCACACCCGATGTGCGTAGGAGTGATGTTGAGGCTATCAGAGAGGAAGCCGTCGGGTTAACACCTGGCTTTCTAACAAATCTGCCCTTATCTGATTTTGATGTGTTGAATGAAGAACATGTCCGCGTATTCGGCGTTTCTCAAAACAGTGCAAGCGAATTAGGTTATACCAGTAATTGGGTTTTTAGAAATTAGAAGTAGAGGTGTCATCATGGCTTATAGAATCAGGGGTTTAGCTATCGTTTTGGCGCTGTTCCTGGTGCAGGGACAAGGTTTCGCCCAATCGAGTGTTGAGACAGATGGCACCGTGCATGTGCCTGCTTTCGATCTGCCTTTGTCTTCCTATCTGAGTGAAGACTCCCGAGAGGCCATGCAGTATTTTCGAGAAGTCTACGCGTCCATGTTCGGCAGTATTTATCAGGGTTGTCCTAACTTGTTCGATACAGACAATCCCGCAGCAGCACGTCAATGCATCGCCGAAAATTATTATGAAACCGCGGTCTATAAAGACAGCCGCGCCAAACATCCTGTTGATCTAAGCGTGCAAACCATTGGTGGTGTATATACCGAAGTGTGGACTCCGCGGGATGGCATTGCACCGGAAAATGAGGACAAGGTACTGATCAGTGTGCACGGCGGCGGATATACGGTGGGTGCCCGCTACTTCGCTCACACAGAATCCATGCAGGTTGCCGATATTGGCCGCATCAAGGTCATCAGCCCCGATTACAGAATGGCACCCGAACATACGCATCCCGCCGGGGTGGAAGATGTCATTGCCGTCTACCAGGAAGTGCTCAAAGAGTACCAACCCCACAATATTGGAATCTTCGGTTGCTCATCCGGTGCGATGTTGACTGCCCAGGTTACCGCCTTTATTCATTTGAATGAATTACCCATGCCAGCCGCAATCGGTCTGTTCTGCGCAGGAGCCCCCACGACGGCTGGAAGCCCAGGGGTTTTCAAGATGAGTTTTAGCGAAGCCGGATACATAGGTGCTGCCATCGGCGGCAATCCCCGCCAGGTTGAAAATCCCATGGAGGCTAGCCCAGGGCCCTATTTTGCGAATGTCATGGAGAACGATCCGGTGCTGGCGCCCGGAGACTACGACGAAGTACTGGCGGCCTTCCCCCCGACACTGCTAATTAGCGGCACCCGGGATTTCGCCATGAGTGGTGTGATCGCCACCCACACCAGACTCACCAGGCTGGGTGTAGAAGCTGATCTGCATATCTGGGAAGGTCTGGGCCATGCAACTTTCGCCTTCAACCCCCGCTTGCCAGAATCCGACGAAGTGCATAATGTCATGGTGAACTTCTTCGCCAGGCATCTCGGGAAAGAACTCTAAACGATAAGAAGTAGAGGGGATATTAGTCCACTCAATCTGGAAAACGCTATAAATAGTTCCAAAACTAAAAAAGGTACGTCGCTGTGTTCAATAAATCTAATGCACTAATAGTCTTCTTTACTCTCATTTTTTCCGCAGCTCTCTCGGCGCAGGACTACACCTATGACCCGCAAAGAACTGCCGTTCTACTTGTAGACCCTTACAATGGATTTCTCTCTGAAGGCGGACTACTCTATCCAATCTCTAAAGAGACACTGGACGCCAATAATGCCATTGCCAACATGAAGGACCTGGTGAACGCCGCGCGAGAATCTGGTATGAAAGTAATCTATGTGCCACATCATCACTACCGGGAAGGGGACTACGATGGATGGAAATTTGGCGGAGGATCAGGCCGCGTATTCAAGGCAGGCACGTGGAATGTTGAGTACCATCCAGATTTGCAGAAACAACCCGGTGATCTGGAGGCGCGGCAGCATTGGAAGTCCAGCGGGTTTGCCAATACGGACCTGGATTTCTTACTGAAGTTACATGGTATTGACCACGTTATCCTGGCGGGAATGCGGGCAAACACCTGCATCGAGTCGACAGCGCGTTATGCAGTGGAGTTGGGCTACCACACCACACTGCTTACCGACGCCATTGGCTCCTTCAATATGAGGGAAATGCAGGCGGCTGTCGAAATCGACTACCCAGTAATCGGCCACAATGTGCTCTCAACCCAAGAGCTTATCGCGGCGATCGAATAAA
>MDTC01207510.1_pt1 | contig 13546 bp, 11 predicted proteins | sample 811181 | NCBI WGS metagenome assembly MDTC01 (sample SAMN05326644, study PRJNA326480) | marine metagenome | isolation source: seawater | place: Pacific Ocean: North | collected 2011
ATCGTGGCCAGCTCGGGCCAGCCGGCCGCCGCGGCACTCCGGGAGTTGCGGATCAGCACCTCCGCGTCGAGCGGGGCGGCGTCGACACACGCCACGCCGGCCTCGCGGGCGAGCCACTTGCGCTGGCTCGCCACCAGCTCGGTCCCGGACAGCGCCTCGCTGGCGTCGCCCCAGCCGTCCTCGCCGCAGCTGAACAGGTCGAGGCCGTCCATGGTCGGCACGAGTGTCCAGACGACCGTACCGGTGGGCGCGACGTCGAACGCGACCGCCGTGGTCGCGTGCACCGAGCCGATGGGGCCGGCCTGCAGCACGTGGCGGCCAGGCCCGATCGGCCGCCCCGCGCGCCAGCGGCCCTCGTCGGACGCGTGCAGGTAGCGCCCGTCGACCGCGACCCAGATCGGCACGGTCGACACCACGATCAGCTCGCCCGCGTCGGGCCCGTCGTCTGGGGCGCGGGGAGCGAGCCAGCGCTCGAGCTCCTCCGGCTGCAGCGGCAGGTCGCACGCCGCCGCCTCGACCAGCCGGTGCTCCTCGGGGAGGGGCTCGTCCGGGTGGATCAGCGCGTCGACATCACACGGCAGCATGGGACCCCCTCTGCGGGGAGGGTGCCGATTTCGAGGGGATCGTCAACGGGAGCGACGGCCGACGGGGTCGCCGACGGGGTCAGGCCGACAGGTGTGACATCCGGCTGGCCGTTGATGCCGACGTTCACGGGATCGCTCGCAAGTCCGCCAGCGACCGGGGTCCGGACGTGAGGGGATCCGGGGTCAGGACGTGAGAGGTGTCTCCTCGTTGCTCGATGATGGCGTCGCCACGGCATTGGTGTCCCCGCGCCGCTCCCGTCGGGGTCAGGACGTGAGGGGTTGGACCTTGGCATCGCCAGATGCAACCCCTCTCGTCCTGACCCCGACGATCCTCGATCCGAGGATGTCACACCTGTCGGCCTGACCCCGTCAAGCCGATGCGCGACGGACGATCGCGTTGGCCACGGTCCAATCCGCGCGGTGGATGTCACACCTGTCGGCCTGACCCCGATCGCGCTTGCCGACAGGTCCAAGAACCAAGAACCAAGAACCAGGAACCAAGAACCACCTACACGAACAGCTCCGTCCACCACGCCACGAACGCATCCGTCTCCACCACGGCCTTCAGGCGTGCGGTGACCAGCTCGGTGGTGGTGTCGACCCAGACGTCGCGCAGCTCGACCTCGTCCAGCCAAGCCCCGAGGGTGCCGTCGCCGGCCTCCTCGAGCAGGCGGGCGATGCGGGCCTCGGCGCGGTCGATGAAGTCCTCGCGGTCGAGCTCCACCCGGATGGCTTCCTGGACCACGTCCAGCGCGTCCAGCGGGCCCATGCCCTCGGCCTCGGCGATGAGCTCGTTGATCGGGGTGTCCAGGATCTCGTTGAGCAGGGCAACCCGGAACTCGGCGAAGGTCTCGGCGGTCTCCGGGTCGCTCATGTCGGCGATCATCGTGTCGGCGGCGCGGGTGGTCGCCTCGCCGACGAAGGCCTTCACCCGGCTCTCGAGCGCGTGCTCGACCTCTTCGGAGAGGGTCCGGGCCAGATCGGAGGCCGCCTCGGCGACTCCGGCGACCGCGAGCAGGCCCTTGCCCAGCTTGCGCCCGCGCCGGGCCGCCCGCAGGCCGAGCCCGCCGGCGCCCTCGTCGAGAGCGCGCATGCGACGCCCGAAACGCTGCAGGGTGTCCTCGAGGATCCGGGCGATGAGGTCGCGCACGGGGGGCTGGCGCACGATCCGGCGCATGAGCCCCTCGGACGGGGTGTACGGCCGCGCCAGCAGCTTCTCCAGCGGGGGCACGATCTCCTCGGGCACGACCTCGCGCAGGGGGCGCTCGTCGGTGGCCCAGGTGTCGCGACCGCGGTCCATGCGCTCCTTGACCGCGCCCTTGAGGGCCTCGCCCCGGGTCGCCGCCTCGAGCGCCGTCTTCAGCTGGGACGCGAGCCAGCGCGGGGTCGCGAGCTCGGCCAGCGGGGTCGCGGTCGTCTCGTCCACGACCATGCGGGCGAGTGCGGTGAGCGCCTTCGCCTCGGGGTCACGCAGGCGGTCCAGGGCGCGGGACGCCTCGGCAGACAGCTTGCTCACTGGGTCACCGCGGCCCCGACGATCCACTGGACGCCGACCATGCCGCTGTTGGCGTTGTTGAAGGGCACGACCCCGCCCGGCTCACGGACCCGCCCGACCAGGAGCAGGATCTGGTTGTCGAGCGACCAGCCTCTCCAGGCGCTGCTGGGGATCGTGAAGCTGTTGGTGTCGTCCACCACGCAGGTGACCTCCTCGAGCGTGGTGCCCGTGGAGCTGGTGCGGATGGCGCGGATGACGACGTAGTCGCCGCCGCTGCCGTTCCAGGCGACGTTGAAGTTGGTCCGCCGCACGTAGGGCAGGGTGTCGTTGGTCACGACCGGCGAGGTGATGCTGAACACGCCCGGGGTGTTGACCACGCCGTTGATCTCGTAGGCCGGCCAGGTGGCGGAGCCGCGGGACTCCAGCGTGTAGGAAGTGCTGTTCGTGTAGGAAGCAGCGACGTTTCCGGTCGTCACGTAGTAGAACGACGGGACCTCGCCCGTGCCCTTCTGCAGGTTCAGCGAGGTGCCGCTGCGCTTCAGGGTCATGTTCGTGACGTCGGGGTCGTAGACGCTCGCCGACAGGCTGGGCTCGTAGTCGCTGGCGCACTGGTTGAAGCCGGGCGCCCAGTTCTGCCACCACTCCAGCGTGCCGGGCTCGATGAACGCGACCGAGGCGCTGGCGACCGGGTCGGGGGTTCCCACGCCCCCGCCGTCGAGCGACCAGTAGGTGCCGACATACTTCGTGTGGGAGAAGCTGCCGTAGGTGCCGATCAGGCCGGCCCCGTCGGGCCAGAAGGTGAAGGCGTCCGCCAGCTCGCCCTCGTGGGTGTCGGTGACGACGCGCACGGCCACGGGACCCTCGGAGCCGCGCGGCGTGGTGACGGTGAGCCACGTCTGCCCGGTGTTGCGCACGTCGGCCTTCTGGTCGCCGAAGTAGACCTCCGCCGAGCCATCGAAGGGCCCGCCCACCAGCTCCACCTCGGCGCCGCCGGCGGTGCTGCCGTGCTGGGGGTCGACCTCGGTGATCTCGAGCGGCAGGGTGCCGGTCTCTCCGGTCTCGCCTGTCTCCCCGGTCTCGCCCGTCTCGCTGGTGTCCCCGGTGTCGGAGGTGTCTCCGGTGTCCGGGATGACGCGGCCGTCGGGGTTGTAGGAGGTGAGTCCTCCACACCCGGCCAGCGTGGCGAGCGTGGCGTACGAGGCAAGTGCGCGATGAATGCGGAGCATGGGCGTTCTCGACGGTCCTGGGTCCGGCGGAGGGCGCGACCGGAGCCGGCGCAGCATACCCGTGTCAGGAGATTGTCGCCATGATCGGGCCATGGCGGCGGGTCGTGGTGCCCGGCTGGCTCGGCGCTACGGACGCGCTACCGTGCTGCGACCCAACCCGCTTCGCCTGGAGCCTCTGGTGCCCTACGACGCGAACACCGCCGAGTGCCTCGTCTTCACCTACAAGGACGGGCTGCTGTCCCGGGTCGGCCACGACCTGAAGCTCCGCTGCGATCGCTTCAGCGTCACCCTCGAAGAAGACCGGGTCGAAGCCACCTTTGACGCGGGGGCATGGACCTGCGTCGCGGCGCTCAAGGACGGCCGGGAGAACCCCGGCGCGCTGTCGGACAAGGACAAGCGCCAGATCCTCGAGAACATGCGCAAGGGCGTGCTCCAGCCGAACAAGTACAAGGACATCCGCTTCCGCAGCACCGCCGTGGAGCGCGACGGCAACGCGCTGAAGGTGAAGGGCGACCTGACCCTGCACGGCGCCACCCGCCAGATCACCGCGTCGGCGCGCAAGGTCTCGGGCAAGTGGGTGGCGGAGGTCGAGCTCGACCAGACCGACTTCGGCATCAAGCCGTTCACGGCACTCATGGGCACGCTGAAGGTGAAGAAGAACGTGAAGGTTCGGGTGTCGGTGCCGGCGGGGGACCAGGAATAGGAAGGCGGGGCGTCGCGCCACTTCGGGCGAGTGCGTCGCGTGGCATCAGGCGAGGGGCGGGCCTCTGGGCGTGTTCATTCAGCCCGACTTGCCCGGGCAACCGCCCCCCAGTGCACACCGCCGGGGGGCAACCCCGTTGATTTGCACACTCTGCGACCTGCTCGTCGCCCCGTTGCGAACGGGGTGGCCGATTCTCGGCGTTTCGTCGTGGCCGGGACAGGCTGTCGAGCCGGCCATGCGCTCCCGAGAGCTCCAGGTGTGCAAATCAACGGGGTTGCCTCCGCCGGGTGTTCAGTCGTGCCGACTTGCCCGGGCAACCCCGTCCGGGTGAACACCTGAGACCTGAAGACGGCCTCCTCCAGGCCCCTCCAACGACCCGCGCCCTAGCACAGCCGCCGCCCACGCCCCGCCCGCTACTCCCCGTCGATCTCCCCGAGCGCCCGCTCGACCGCCTTCGCGAGCTGCTCGCCCTCCGGCCCGGCCCAGGCCTTCTTCACCGCCTGGCCGCCGCCCGCTCGCTTCAGCCCGCGCAGGGCTCGCTCCATCGTCCGCCGCGCCTCCGCCGGATCGCCAGGGGGCGCCATGCCCTTCAAGCGCTCGGGATCGCCGCCCAGCAGTGCGCCGAAGACCTGGCCCAGCCGATCGAGCTCCTGCAGGCCGGCGTCCAACTTGGCCAGCTGCCAGGCCTTGGCCTCCTCGGGGGGCACCTCCCACTCGGTGAAGCTGTCCGCGTCCCACGGCTCGGGCGGCAGGTGGCGGGTCGGCACCAGGAAGGTGCGGTTGTCGAGCACGACGAGGGTGTGGGTGCGGTCCATGCCTGACGCTAGCCCAGGAGTGCGTCGATGCGCTCGGCCAGGGAGATGTCCTTGTTGGTGAGGCCGCCCGCGTCGTGGGTCGACAGGGTGATCTCGACCCGGTTGTAGACGTTCTTCCACTCCGGGTGGTGGTTCAGCTTCTCGGCGTGGATCGCGACCTGGGTCATGAAGCCAAATGCGGCGATGAAGCTGTCGAACTCGACGGTGCGCTCGATGGCATCGCGACCGTCGACCTCGCTCCAGGCAGGCACGCGGGACAGGGCGCGGGCGCGGTCGTCGGCAGTGAGCAGGTCGGGCATGGGGCCTCCGGGCGGGGTCAGGTGTCCTTCATCGCGGCGAGCTCTTCGCGGAAGCGTCGGCGCAGGGTCTCGTGGACCTCGGGGATCCAGATGGCGCGGGCGAGGGCCTCGGACAGACCTTCGAGGTCGTCCTGCAGGGGAGCCTCGTCCTCGGGGCTCCAGCTGTCGTCCTGGCGCTCGCGACGGGTCTCGGCGCGCATGCGCTCGCGGGACTGGCGCCACAGCCGCCACAGCTGGCCCTTGAGCGAGCGGTAGATGATGCCGACGCCGCGCTCGAGGGGCTTGGTGTTGGCGCCCTTGCCCGCCCGCTGGATGGCGGCGCGGATCTGCACGGCGTCGCCGGGGAGCGCCCCGGAGCGGCAGGCCTCGTGGACGAGGATCGCGCGGGCGACGACATCGCTGAAGGTGTCGATCATCGCCTTGATGATGAGCACCCACAGCAGGTAGCGGAGCAGCCGGCGGAAGGGCCAGCTGACGACGCTCCACAACAGACCCAGGCAGCCGCCCGCGTCGCCGTTGCCGAGCATGGCGACGTCTCGGCGCTTGACCTCGATGCCGAAGCCGTGCAGCTGGATGCGGGTGAGGCGCTTGCGCAGCCAGGACTCGACCAGCCAGTCCAGCACCGGGATCGGGATCAGCGCGCACAGCGAGATCATCAGGCCGTAGCGCGCGACCAGCAGCAGGTCGGGGGACTCGGGCCCACTGGGCAGGGCCACCTCGGTGGAGGCGGCCGGAACGGGCAGATCGAGGGACTCGTCGTCAGCCACGGCGACCTAGAACAGGCGGTTGAGGCCGTTCAGCGCCGCCACGCGGTAGGCCTCGGCCATGGTCGGGTAGTTGAACGTGGTGGTGGCGAAGTAGTCGATGGTGTTGCGCTCGCCGGGCTGGGCCATGATCGCCTGGCCGATGTGCACGATCTCGCTGGCGTTGGTGCCGAAGCAGTGGATGCCCAGCACCTGCTTGGTCTCCCGGTGGAAGAGCAGCTTGAGCATGCCCACCGTGTCGCCCGTGATCTGGGCGCGGGCGAGGTGGCGGTACATCGCGTGGCCGACCTCGTAGGGGACCTTCTGCTCGGTGAGCTCGCGCTCGGTGGCGCCGACGCTCGAGATCTCGGGGCTGGTGTAGATGCCGGTCGGGATGGACTCGACCAGCGTGTACTCGCAGCTGCCCTCGGCGAAGTGGGTCGCGGCGAAGCGGCCCTGGTCGTAGGCGGCCGAGGCGAGGCTCGGGTAGCCGATGACGTCGCCGATGGCGTAGATGTGGGGGACCTTGGTGCGGTAGTTGCGGTCCACGTCCAGCTGGCCGCGGGAGTTGGGCTCGAGCCCGACCGCCTCCAGGTTCATGCCGTCGGTGTTGCCGGTGCGGCCCTGGGCAAAGAGCAGGGTGTCCGCCAGGATCTTCTTGCCCGACTTGAGCTTGAGCACGACGCCGTCGTCCACGCCCTCGATGGACTCCATCTCCTCGTTGTGCTTGATGATCGTGCCCTGGTTGCGCAGGTGGTAGGCCAGCGCGTCGATGATCTCGTCATCCAGGAAGGACAGCAGCTTGTCCCGGGTGTTGATGAGCGTGATCTTGATGCCCAGGTTGCGGAACATCGAGGCGTACTCGCTGCCGATGACGCCCGCGCCGTAGATGACCATGGAGCTGGGCGTGAAGTCGAGCTGGAGCACCTTGTCCGCGTCGAGGATGCGGGGGTGGTTGAAGTCGACCTTCTTCGGGCGGTACGGGCGGCTGCCGGTGGCGATGACGATGAAGCGGGCCTTGAGGCGGTCGACGATGACGCCGTCTCGCTCCACCTCGATGGTGTGGGGATCGACGAAGCGGGCGCTGCCCTCGATGATGGGCACGCGGTTGCGCTCGTAGAAGCCCGAGCGCAGGTCCACCTGCTTGCGGATCACCCGCTCGGCCGTGCGGAGCAGCTCCGGCAGATCGGGCATCGAAGGCCGGCAGTGCTGGAACAGCGGGTTGCTGCGCATGTCGCCGACGGTGCGGATGGCGTGGCGCAGGGCCTTGGAGGGGATGGTGCCCCAGTGGGTGCAGCCGCCGCCAACCGCGACGTAGCGCTCCACCACGGCGACCGACAGACCGCTCTTGACCGCCTTCATCGCCGCGCCCTCTCCGCCCGGACCCGAGCCGATGACCACGACGTCGACCTGATGCTCCTGCACTCGACCTCCCTGGTGTCGGGCGTAACATCGTCGTGCAGACGTGGAGCTTGTGGCTGTTGCGGCGGTGAGGCCGCCTGCGTACATTCGGGGTCCGTTCAACCCCCAACCACGGCCGGAGGGCCCATGCAGACGACGACGAACCTGCGCCCTTCCCTGGCGGGGCGAAACAGCTGATCCGGTCGACCGTGGTGGTCGCCGGAACGTGAGCAGATGCCGAGCACCGCGGGCTCCCCCAGGGAGCGCGGTCGATCGATCCGTGGGGATCGGCGCGGCGTCGTGACCAAGTCCGCCGGACCGGAGTCCGCGCGGCCCACAAAGGAGCATGAACCATGGAAAAGCGTGGAATGGAGACGAGGCGCAGTGGCAGCAGAACCGGCGGGCGCGGCGGCGCGAGCGGGAGCGGCGGACTGCGGAGAGGGTGAGGGAGGAGCTGGAGTGGCGGCGCGCCCACCACGGGAGCAACGACCAGTCCCAGGTGCGCGCCCTGGAGTGCGGCGCGCGGAGGTTGTTCGGGGTCTCTCACCTGAACACCGCCTCGAAGAACCGATTCCTGCAGCTGAGCTGGTGGTGGGACTGGACGGTGAGCGGCTGGGCGCCGCCCGTTCCCGCTGCGCTGGTGTACCCGCTGGTCGAGCATGCATGGGTCTGCGAGCTCTGCTGCACGGCAGCGCTGAGGCAGTGCTCCCATGTCCGGGCGCGCGCCCTCGAGACCGGACTGCGCGTCTTCCAGCGCCACCCCGTTCCCCGCGCATTGCTGCGCTTCGGGGTTCGCGGCCGGTTCGATCCGTACGGCTGGCGCTGGTCCGTGAGGGTCGCCGCACGCATCGGCCGCGGCGAGTCCTTGCGCGGCTGGGGCGGTCTCGAAGTTCCGCTGACCCGCGCGATGCGCCATCACCTCGTGCAGAGCCCCGACGACCTGTGTGGCGTCGACGCGCTGCGACGTGCTCAGATCCTGGGCTTTGGAGGAGAGGAGCGCTGGGTGGAAGACCTCGCGGGGACGGGCCTCGCCCGGTTCCAGCGCGACGGCGAGCCGTTCTGGCACCGGGTGATCGAGTGGCTGGTCCCTCGGTGGGACGAGGCCCGCGAGGCGGGGCTGCCGAGGGTGCTCGACGGGATCCAGCGGATGCGCGGGCAAGGGGAGGTGAGGCTCTTCGGTCGCTCGACGCGGAACGTGCTGCGGGATGCCTTGCGCCGGGTGGAGCCCGAGGTGGCGTCGACCCATCCGTTGGCGCCGCCTTCCTCGCTGACGCTGCGTCCGTGGAGGTCCAGGGAGCTCGGCCGGTGGACCTTCACCGAGCTCCGGACCCAGGCGGACCTCGACCTCGAGGGGCTGCGGATGAGCCACTGCGCGGGAACGCTGGGACGCCAGGTCGGGTCCGGGCTGTACGCCATCATCTCGCTGTGCGACCCCACCGGCCCCCGCGGCACGATCCTGGTCGATCTGCGCCGCCGGGCGATCCTGCAGGCCCGAGGTCCGGTCAACGCCATGCTTGCCGCCGACGCCGATCGCGCCGTCCGCGTGCTCGCTCGCCGCAACGACCTCCAGTACGGCTGACCGCGCGCCTCCGCACTTGCCGACCCGCCCCCGGTCGGTCAGGCTGGGCGGCGTGGAGGACGCGTGCGCGCTGTCTGGATGATCCCCCTGCTGGTGCTCGCCTGCACCGGCCCCGACACCGACACCGACACCGGGGTCGACTCGGACACCGGGGACAGCGACACCGGCGAGACGGACACCGACACCGACACCGGCGAGACGGACACCGACACGGACACCGACTCCGACACGGACACCGACACGGACACCGACACGGACACCGACAGCGACCCCTGCGTGCCGGTCGAGCCCCACCCCACCTCCTTCGAGCTCGGCACGCTCATCGGCCCCCAGGATCTGGGCCCGGGCGGCACCCACCTGCAGGAGGTCGACCTGCGGGGCACCGGTCGGGCGGAGCTCCTGGTCAGCGACGCGTGGGCGCAGAGCGTCACCTGGTACGGCAACTGCGACCGCGACGGGGTCTGCGACACCCTGGAGCTGCCCGGGCCCTTCGACTCGCCGACCCGGACCGCGGTCGCCGACCTCGACCTGGACGGCAACGTCGACGTGCTGGTCGCCGACAGCGGGCAGATCTTCCCCACGACCGACCCCGTCGGCGTGCTGCGCCTGCTCTCCGGCGAGGACGACGGCTCCTACACTCCCGAGGTGCTGCTGGCCGACGTCGGCCGCACCGTCTGCGTGGAGCCGGCGGACCTCGACGGTGACATCGACCAGGACCTGATCGTCTGCGAGTTCGGCGCGGAGGGCGAGGGGAGCCTGCTGTGGCTCGAGAACGACTTCAGTGGCTACATCGAGCACACCCTGTGGGAGACCGACGGCGCCATCGACGCCTGGGCGGTCAACGTCGACGCCGATCCCGAGCTGGAGATCGTGGCCCTGGTGTCCCAGCTCAAGGAGTCGGTGTCGGTCTTCGATCGGCGCATGGACGGAAGCTACGAGCGCACCGAGATCTACGCCGCGGGAGTCGACAACTGGGGCAGCTCGGGTCTGCGCATGGGCGACCTCGACGGCGACGGAGATCTGGACGCCGTGCTCACGAACGGCGACTGCCTGGACGGCGACTTCGACCCCGACGACGACCCCAACGTGCACTACGGCGTGCGCTGGCTCGAGAACGAGGGTGGGGGCACCTGGACCCACCGCGAGATCCTCGGCCACTGGGGCGCCTACACCAGCCGGGTCGTGGATCTGGACGGCGACTGCGACCTGGACGTGGCGGTCATCAGCATCCAGGAGTACGCAGCCCTCTATGTGAACGGCGGAGGCCCCGGCCCCGACGCGCTCCCCAAGGACCCGGTCTTCTGGCTGGAGCAGCAGGACGACGGCAGCTTCGTCAAGCACTCCCTCGACGGCCTGCCCATCACCGCCGGCTTCGCGATCGAGGTGCTCGACGTCGATGGCGACGACATCCCGGACATCGTGGCGGCGCCGTTCGACTTTGGATTCGGCGAGGCGGAGCCGGATGCGGAGCACGTGGTGTGGTGGCGGGGGGTCTGGGAGTAGGCGGCGGGGATCGGCTGGAAGGGAGTCGGTCCGGGTGGCGCGGATCCACGGGTTGGAGGTCGCGTTGCTGCCAGCGGGGGAGTGGAGAGGCGGTCTCTGGTCCCTGGTCTCTGGTCTCTGGTCTCTGGGCCCAGGGCATCGGTGGTTGGAGTGGGCCAGTGGTGCGGCCGCGCACCCCTGAACCTCGCGCAATCCTGGTCACCCCACAGCTGTTGCGAGTCGCGGTGCGGGCGCTGCCGGGTCGACGGTCAGCCGCCCCCGCACGGAGTGGGCCCCAGAGACCAGAGACCAGAGACCGCCCCTCCACTCCCCTGTCCGAAGCCTCGCGACCTCCGCCCGCCGCCGCCTCTGCACTCCCCCGCTGGCAGCGACGCGACCTGACGCCGGATCCGCCCCCAACGATCCCCGTGCCATACCCCTGCACATACTGCTATCCTCCCGGTCTTGACCGGAGACCCCCATGCGCCTCGCCCTTCCCGCTCTCCTCGCGCTCACCGCCTGCGGCAGCGCCTCGTTCCCCAACGTCAGCTGCAAGGACGCCGCGTCGGAGAGCTGCGTGGAGGTCGACCCGCTCGACGAGGAGCAATCCCTGCTCGACGTCGTCAACACCGTGGGGTCGGACACGACGATCGTGCTCGGTGAAGGCACGTTCTCGATGGACAACCAGGTGACGTTCCGCGGCGCGGACGGCCTCGTGTTCATGGGGCAGGGCATGGACGAGACCGTGCTCGACTTCGGGGAGATGACCACCCAGGGCAACGGCGTGGACGCCATCGCCGAGGGCTTCACCATCGAGAAGCTCACCATCCTCGACGCCCCCAAGGACGGCCTGCGGGTGGAGGCCAGCACCGACGTCGTCATCCGCGAGGTGCGCGCCACCTGGACCAACGAGAACGACCCCGGCAACGGCGGCTACGGCCTGTACCCGGTGAGCAGCGAGCGCGTGCTCATCGAGGACAGCGAGGCGTTCAACGCATCCGACGCCGGCGTCTACGTCGGCCAGTGCATCGAGGCGGTGGTCCGGCGGAACACCGCCCAGAAGAACGTGGCCGGCCTCGAGATCGAGAACACCCAGTACGCCGACGTGTACGAGAACATCGTCACCGACAACACCGGCGGCCTCGTCGTCTTCGACCTGCCGGGCAACCCGGTGGTGGGCCGCGACGTGCTCATCCACGACAACGTCGTGACTGACAACAACCGCGCCAACTTCGCCCCGGGCGGCACCGTCGCCTACATCCCCGCGGGCACCGGCACCTTCGCCATGGCGAGCCGCCGGGTCGAGATCACGAGCAACACCTACGCCAACAACAACTCGGTCGACATCGCGCTGATCTCGGGCATGGTCGTCGACAGCGACCCCGAGAAGTGGGCCATCCCCGAGGGCGACCTGGTCGGCAGCATCGAGGGCCTGCAGCTGGACACCGCCGACGGCGTGGTCATGAACTTCCGCAGCTCCGAGATCTACGTGCACGACAACAGCCACTCGGGCTCGGGCACCGATCCGGACAACTCCGACCAGGAGGTCCGCGAGCTGGGCTTCCTGCTGTGGGTCGCGTGGGGCTCGACCCCGGTCGACACCGTGCTCTACGACACCATCGGTGAGTCGAGCTTCGACATCGAGGACGCGAGCAAGAACTCGAACGACAACCACATCTGCGTCAAGGCGACCGACGGCGTCAGCTTCGCCAGCATGAACCTGGAGAACGTCCCGGCCCTGCCCAGCAAGGACAAGATGTTCCGCCCCGAGCCGCCGTTCACGCCCTTCGACTGCGACAGCTTCACCGGCGGCCCGCTGGTGACGCCCACGTTCGCCGCCGAGTGATCATGCGCAACGTTGCTGCTCTGTACGCTGCGGTGCTCCTGGCTCCGGTCGCCGGCTGTGGCGGTGGCTTCGGCGAGATCGACCTGCCCGACGAGCCTCCCCAGCTCCTCTCCGAGCTCCAGCTGGTCCGCGCGGACGAGGACGGCAGCCTGCTCACCAACGACCGGGTCGAGCCCTACGCGCTGAACACGCCGCTGTTCTCCGACTACGCCCTCAAGGAGCGCCTCGTCTACGTGCCCGACGGGGAGGTCGCGACCCCCGACCCGCGCTGGACCTACGACTTCCCCGAAGGCAGCGCGATCCTCAAGACCTTCCTGGTCGTGCCCGACCTGCGTGAGCCCGAGGTCGACCGCCAGCGCGTCGAGACCCGCGTGCTCATCCGCAGCAACGGCGAGTGGCTCGCCTGGCCCTACATCTGGGACGAGGACGGCTCGGACGCGCGCTTCGCCCCCAGCGGCATGACCGCGTCCATGAGCGTCATCGACCGCGACGGCGCGTCTCGCGACTTCACCTACCTGGTGCCGCAGAAGAACCAGTGCCAGGAGTGCCACGAGATCGAGGACACGGTCACCGGCGAGAAGGGCATCGTGCCGATCGGCCCGACCATGCGCAACCTCGAGGGCGAGCACGACGGCAGCGAGCAGCTGCAGCGCCTCGTGGACGCCGGCCTCTTCGCCGAGCCTCTCGCCGATCGCCCCCCGCCCGCCGCCCACTGGTTCGCCACTGTGGGCCAGGACTGGTCCCAGGTCGACGACGAGACCCTGGACCGGGTGGCCCGCGACTACCTCGACGTCAACTGCGCCCACTGCCACAACGAGCGCGCGGTCAACGGCAAGACCAGCCAGCTCTTCCTGTCGTGGGACAACACCGACCGCTTCCGCCTGGGTGTGTGCAAGAAGCCCGGCTCGGCCGCCAAGGGCACCGGCGGACGCACCTGGGACATCGTGCCCGGCGACCCCGACCGGTCCATCCTGCACTACCGCCTGCAGACCGACGACGTCGGGAGCATGATGCCCGACATCGGGCGTTCGCTGGTGCACACCGAGGGGCTGAAGCTCATCGAGGAGTGGATCCGGCGCATGGACGACGCGCCGTGTGGGGTCGAGGAGTAGTCAGGTTCGAACTGGGTCTCGGCGCTTCGGTCGCGGTCGGTGGTTCACGGCGGCGGGGAGCGGTGTTGCGGCGGTCGAACCGGGAGGGAGTCGGTGGTCGAACCGGGAGGGAGTCGGTGGTCGAGCCGGGGGGAAGTCGGTGGTTCGTGGCTGTGCTCGGCACAGAGGCACAGAGGCACAGAGGGGTTCACAGAGAGGCCGCCGGCGGCCCGATGGGGGCTGGGTGATCTGCGCGCGTCGAACCGCACCCTCACCACGAAG
>MDTC01028398.1_pt1 | contig 13545 bp, 9 predicted proteins | sample 811181 | NCBI WGS metagenome assembly MDTC01 (sample SAMN05326644, study PRJNA326480) | marine metagenome | isolation source: seawater | place: Pacific Ocean: North | collected 2011
ATAGGATAGAATTTTTACTACTTATTTTATCGACCATCTTATGCGCTTGTTTCCTCTGGGACAAATCATTCAAGCTTATTGAAGCATTAATTTGTCTAGGTTTGTTAGCAATATACCTTGTTTATGTGGTTTGGTTTTCAAACAAAAATTTTGAACCATCTAAGCAGAATGTAATGATAATTCGCAAAAGGGAATATGCACTCTTCGCATTGAGCAGCTTCGGCGTTTGGCTTGGCGCAAAATACACCATAGATGCCATTACTAGCATTAGCCAAATGCTTTCGCTTGGTAGCGATGTGATTGCTCAAACAGTAGTTGCTTTGGGTACGTCCTTGCCCGAGCTTGCAGTTACGCTAACTGCCGCTCGGAAAAAACAATTTGGAATCGTATTAGGCAATGTGATGGGCTCCAATATATTTAATTTACTAGCTGTATTAGCTATACCTACAATTGTGGGTGTATGGGTCGAGAAACCTTACTTTGTCTATGATGATGGATTTAATCAATTTTCCATCCCCCTTATGCTCGTTGCGACTTTCCTATTAGTTTTAGTAAGTTTTTTCAAAGTTACTCCACGAAGTTTTGGAGTACTTTTCTTGCTGTTGTATATATTCTTTTTAGTGGGATCTTTCTTAAAGATTAACCTGTTTTTATTCTTTTAGGTCTTAGCTTTTGCTTGCGTATCACCAGGTTCATTCATCTTGCCTGGGAAGTTTTTGATATGTAAATCTCTCTGAGGGAAAGGGATAACGACACCATATCTTCTAAATCCATGATCAATCATAAATCGTAAATCGCTTCGAACATCTTCAATTAGTTGATATTCATTGGACCAAAATAACAATTCAAAGTCAATAGAAGAATTATTGAATTCTACTAAACGAACGAAAGCTCCAGGAAGGACCTTACTGTGTCTTTCTGCACATTCCAATAGCACTCTTTTCACTAATTGAACATCACTACCATAGGCCACGCCCACCGCAACGGTATACCGAACAGTGTTATTATTGTGACTCAAATTAATTACATTATCTACTGTTATTTTTGAGTTAGGGACAATAATAGAGATATTTCGCCTAGTTGTAATCAAAGATGTTCGAAGTCCAATTTTTTTCACTTCCCCCATCGTATTATTTCCTACTTCAATCCAATCTCCTTTTTGAACAGTCCCTTCCATGAGTAAAATCACTCCAGATGCAAAATCATTAAAGGTTTGTTGCAATCCTAAACCTACCCCAACCAAAAGAGCAGCTCCAGCAGCCCAAAGTACTGAAAGTTTAAAGCCCAGGCTTTGAAAGATAAGCATAAATGTAAGCGTATACACCACATACTTAATCAATTGTGCAATTGCATATCTCCGACCAGGATCAACTCCTTTTCTTCGGAAATAGGGATTAAGAATTACCTTATTAAACAGCAAAAAAAGAAGAGGTAGAATGGCTAATACAAATCCGGCAAGAAGAACATTGCCCAAATAAAATACATGCTCATTCCAAGTAAAAAGCTCAAATTGAAAAAACTTCTTCATTCTTATCTACCTTTAGAAAGGCAAAAGTATAAATAATTTAATATTAAAAGAGATTGCCTAAAAAGAATTTACTTGTCATTAGAAGTCATATCCTAAAGCAAACTGAAAACGTGGCTTATTGACTTTCCCCGTATCATAGCCCCAGCCAATATCCGCTCGAATATAATAACCCATTATTTCCATTCTAAATCCAGTTCCAAAGCCCATTACGATAGGCTCCTTGTAGACGTCTAATCTAGCTATTGCAGTAGGATTTTCAATTGAATTTTGTCTATTCTCTTGGGCTATATTCCCATTTCCAAATGGAGAAAATCCTTCCCAAGCTGTTCCCACATCAAAAAATCCAATAATTTGAAAGTTTTCCAGTAAGCTTGATTTTAATTCTCGACGACTAAAGGTTGAAAAAACAGGAATTCTCAATTCACTATTAATCACTGCAAAACTATTCCCATTTCGAATATTATGTTGAAAACCATGCATATTAACAGCTAGACTTTGGTAGGCATAGTTGTTTGCAGTACTCACAATGGTGTTCTCATTGAACCCTGGCAATAACATACCTTCCGTCCCACCTAAATAATAAACCATTTTATTTGTACCTATTGAAGTACTGTAGGCAAAGCGATTAGCCCAAACTATGGTTTTATAAACTTTTTGATAATGCCTTGCATCCACTCCCCAAAGCATTAAATAAGAGTTATTAAAAATTGGAACCTGCACTTGCTGTTTCAAAATGGTGTCTTCACGGGTTGGAAACTCTTTTTGAAATTCAAAATATACGTTAGCTCTAAATCCGTACTTCACATTCTTTGCAACTGCCAGGGTATGATCGTGCACATACTCCACACGATTATAGAGCCAGTTTTGGCTACTATTTGCAGTATTCAAGGTCAGAAAATCTGTCGCTTTAACAATGAATCGATCGTTCCTAAAACCAATTTTAAATCGCAGGCTATTCAGCTGATTGAACGGATAGGTGAATTTTGATTCTACCAAATTCGTTTTTGTGTTCAAGACACCTGCCGTGTTTACATTTATCGTTGGATAAAATATATTTCTTAACTCGCTTAAGTTTTTGTGGTAAAAAGTAAGACTCTTATCCCACCTCTTTTTGTAATTTTCATAGCTTACGAAGAGCTCCATATTTTCAAAAATCCCAATCTTAAAAGGAAGACTTTGGCCATTGACCTGCGGATTTAGATTGCCGAATAAAGGCATACGAATGCCTCCATATAATTTATGGTCTTCGAACAAATCAGTAATCCCGAAACGCAGCATGGGATTTAACCCTGGTTGAGTAAATGTTGGATCTGAAGGGTTGAAAGGCTGATAATTATTTACCAGCAAAGAATTGTCAAGACCCATCGAAACATTATCGGTCATGAATTTAATAAAATACTGCCTTGTTCGACTAAGCTTATATCCATCACTCGTGTTTTGAGCAAGACTAGATCCTTCATTTAGCCATGCCTGCCTGTGCGCTTCGGATAATGTCTCCCATCCATCAAATTTACTTTGGTACTTGATTACCTTTTTCTCCTCTAGGCTTGTGGTATCTGCTTCCGAAAGCTGAGTTGACGCAATCTGCTTGTTTTGCGCAATCTCAAACTCATCCTTAAGTTGAATCATGAATTTTGTATCAGAAGTTGATTGGATATCGGTATAATCAATCTCATTTTGGAGAAGAACTACCGCATCATCGACACTTAAAAGCTCTACTTGAGATTCATTCAACATCCCAACACTAAGCTCTTCAATATTCCTATTGTATTGTTTAAATAGTTGGTTTACTCCTTGCATCTTATATACTGCAACAATTTCCTGTTTTTTTATTGCTCTTAAGGTTTGTTTCGAAGGTAGCGCATCCGCTAACACAATTCCTTGATCAAGAACCACAGAATCGATTACCCCCAATTCCTCTTCAATTGTATAGACATACTTCACCCTATCCGCTATGCGCGTTCTTTCTAATGTACCTTCATATTGGGCGTATATACCACTTGCATCACTCAAAAAAGTGTAGGAACTATCAGTAAACCCTTGTGGATATTTTTCATTTGCTAGGGGCGTGAAACTGATTTGAGAAAAAGCTTGAATGGGGTTGTTGAAATCATAAAAAAATACATCGAAAGTACTATTGGGTAAAATCGTATCCAACCTTCCTGAAACCAATTCATCTGATGGTCTGTTCGATATAAACAAAGCCCCGCTGCGTCCATTTAAGGACACGTAGCTTGGTTGTAAGTCGTCATAAAAGTCGTCTGTTATCTTCGTCACCCTATTGGTCGGCATGTAATATTTAAAAATATCAATTTGGCTCATTTGCATGGCAGATAACAATAAATTCCGACTGTCTTCCGCATAACTAAAATCGTAAACCTTTTGAAATTTACGCATAGGTTTAGGTTTTGCTTCTCGTTTAAAATCCCCAGCGGTATAATGAATGATATTGAACAAATCTTTCTTCTCATAGATTACCGTTAGTTTTTTTCCTTTAGGCTCCCAAGCCACTAGAGGGTTGGACAAATCCGTTTCTAAGGAGATCGTTCGAAACCCTCCTTTTCTCAGGCTTATTGTTTCTTCTGTTTCTAAATTGTATACTTGGACTTTCCAACGACCTAAATCATTAATAGTGTATGCAAGATACTTTCCATCTGGACTTAACTTCGCCTGATGCTTGAGGAATGATTTATGCTTTTTAAGTGGCAAGATTGATGACTTATTGATAGAATCATACAAGGCTTGTTCTTTTTTAAATTTTTCTAAATAGCTAGAGTACCATCGCTCTAGAAATCGATCCTGATACATTCCGGTAACAAATAGAATCCCATCTTCAACACTTCTGTTGACTTTGGTGAGATATAAGAGGTTTCCAACGGCGTCTATCCCAAATTCTTCTTCTACATAATTCCATAAGGAATGACCCACCATGCGCATTTCATCTGAAGATAATTTACTAAGATTACTAAATCTTCCCGATAGGATGCCTTCCCGCAGTTCGTTATCTAATTGAGTGCTCCAAGGGGTGCCGGCATATTGCACAAGGCCTTCGGTAAACCAATCCGGCAAATTTAACAAAAGGCTATTTTGAATAACTTCTTGAAAACCGCTTCCTTTGGATAATTTGTCAATATGAATACGTGTAATTCCTTCTTTAATTTGCCGATCTATATCACTGTGTTCGCCATTAAAATAAATAAAGAGTTTATTGTTTTTTAGCTGTACAGTGCCACTTATCGACTCCACATCTTCTGCCAATCCAATATTGGTTTGATGCATGTCGGAAATATCATTATAGACAATCAGATCCAACTTTTCAGCAAGCTTAACATTTAATAAATCATTGACTTCGATCAAGCATTTTTCCGATGCCATAATAGCATATTTACCCATGTCCTGACCACCTTGGTAAAAATATATACGGAAATTATCCGTTTCATAAAATTGCCAATCAAAATCCTTGTACTGCACTCGGTTTTTCCCAAAGGTAATTTGAGACTGTTGACTGAAAGCCATGGTTCCCCCTGAACAGAACAAAAACGTAAAGACCATGCATAGGTTTGAGATATTTTTCAAGGAAAAATTCATTGTAGATAAAAAACGAAAATTACTGATAATAGTTTGTTTCCTGTAATTTAATTTTGTAAAATTTGAAGGTGCTAAACTAAAACGATAGATTATGATTCATGTTGCATCCTTTACATTTAATCCATTTCAAGAAAACACCTATATCCTGCATGATGAAACAAAGGAATGTATTATTATTGATCCGGGTTGTTATACCGCGAATGAACGCAAGCAACTAACAGCATTTATTCAGCAGAATGAACTACAAGCTGTGCGTTTAATTAATACCCATTGTCATCTAGACCATATTTGCGGGAATGCATTTATAGCGAAGGAATATGATCTCGTACTCGAGGCCCATCAAGGTGAAAAAGTAGTCCTAGATGCTTCTATTGATCATGGACGAATGTATGGATTCGTGTTTGACCCATCACCAAGTATTGAACAATATTTAAGGGAAGGTGAACAAGTTAAATTTGGCAATAGTGTATTAGATATTCTATTCACCCCAGGACATTCACCCGCTAGTATTAGTTTTTACAGTGAGCAAGATAAGTTTGTAATTGCTGGAGACGTCTTATTTTTCATGAGTATTGGCCGAACGGATCTTCCCGGCGGAAACCATGAGGCCTTATTGAATTCAATCCGTGAGCAACTATTTACTTTACCTGAAGATACCATTGTCTATAACGGACATGGTCAAAAGACGAGTATTGGATTTGAAAAACAAAACAATCCTTTTTTTTAGCAGGCTTTTTATTGCCATACGCTAATGCTTGCTTAAAGGTTGTTTAGCTTGGTTTTTATTCCAAAGATAAATCATTCCTATAGCACCAAATATGACCATACAAACAGATATGATTTGAGCTTGTGAGAGATTAAAAAATGAAGGAAATCTTTCCGTCACTCGTATCATTTCAATAGGGAACCTTTCGATTCCGCTTACCACGAAAAGCAGCATAAACATAAAACCAGGAAGGTGCGTGAATTGCTTTCTTAAACTCCACATAATTGCAAAAAAGATAAAGAACATGAAAATCTCATAGATTGAAGTTGGATAAACCCCCGGAACTAACTGTGTGCAATATTTACCAACACAACCGGTGATCCTCTCCCCATCACCAATCACGTTATGCGCATAATGATTACTCCAGAAATATTCTGGCAACCAACTTGGAGCAGGGCTCGAATTAACTATTCCCCAATCCCCATCTCCACTGAAGTGGCAACCCATTCGTCCAAATGCCATAGCTAAGATGAAAGCTGGCGAAATAGAGTCGAACAAAATGAAAGGCTTCAACTTTCGATACCATGCATAAATAGAAACACCAATAATGCCAAAGGTAAGTCCTCCGTAGATGGTTAACCCACTTAAAAAATTCATGGGATCGCTAAATAACTCGAACAAGGTCATGTCGGAATTAGGCTGTATAAGTTCAAATACACTTGCACCAATCACACCAAAAATTGCGGCAACGAAAACCAGCTCACCAACTAAATCTTCCGGTTTAAGTTGTAACTCTTTCTCTATAGGTTCGGGTAAGGCCTCTTTTTTAATTGTATAGTAGGTATACCCAGCCGCAATGGCGGCAACAATTGCACCATAAATATGATAGCCATATCCGGAGAATAAGTAACTCACGGTTTTTTGACCTTGCGTGAGCAAAGAAGGTTCATTGATCAATGCACCGATAATTTTCATACCGATAAAATAACCCATCAATATTGGAGATATCAAATCTTTCCAGGTCGGTTTGGCTCCTAAAACTTCCTTACTTGGTATATCTTTAATCATTCCAAGAGCACCTCTTCTTCTTAGTTCTTTTGCCGTTACAAAAGCCGCTACCATGAAACCCATCGCTACAAAAAAGCCATAAGTATTTACCGGAATATCGGGTATAATATACGTATTGAACAAGGAATTAAAAAATTCTGGCAAGGTAGCATACGCTCGGAAAAATATAATTTGCATTTCTTAATTTTTAATTTGGAACCTTCGTCAAGACGCTCCCAATAATTATTCCTGATTTACTGAGCGCTCCAAGTTGCACTTGCTGCAAGGTATTTACTAATTCTTCTTGGTAAGGCACTCCAACCTTGACATAGTTTTGGGTAAATCCATACATAATACCCTCATCATTTTCCGCTTCAAAAAGTACTTGCGCTAAAGTATTTTCAAATCGCGAATAGAATGCTCTTCTCTTTTTCTCTGAAAGGATTCGCAGCATCTTACTTCTTTCTCTTCTTTTTGCAATGGGCACAACAGTTTCAATTTGAAGCGCTTTTGTATTCGAGCGCTCGCTGTAGGTGAAGACATGCAGATAGGAAACATCTAACTCATTCAAAAAATCATAAGTTTTCATAAATTCTTCGTCAGTTTCACCTGGAAATCCAACAATAACATCCACGCCAATACAACATTCAGGCATGACCGCTCTAATTGTTGCAATTCGACGACGATATAAATCTGTATCATATTTCCTGCGCATCAACTTCAATATCTTATCCGATCCACTTTGCAGAGGGATATGAAAGTGAGGAACAAATCGTTTTGATTGAGCAACAAACTTAATAATATTGGTTTTTAGTAAATTAGGTTCTATAGAAGAAATTCTAAATCTATCGATAGTCTCAATGTCTTCTAGTGCTTGAATCAGTTGATAGAAATTTTCACTGCTTCTTTTTTTACCATCTTCGGTTTTCCCAAAATCTCCAATATTGACCCCCGTCAAAACAATCTCTTTTACTTTCGTATTGGCTACTTTATTTACGAGGTTAAGGGTTTTATCTATAGATGAGCTTCTGCTTCTTCCTCTGGCCAAGGGGATGGTACAAAAACTGCAGAAATAGTCACAACCATCCTGGATTTTCACAAAACTCCTTGTCCGCTCTCCATAAGAAAACGCCTCTGAGTAAAAGCCTACTTCCTTTATTGCACCCGCAATAATGATTGGCTCATCAGACTCCTTTATACCCTCTAAATGCTCATGTAGGCGAAATTTTTCGTTAGCTCCAAGAACTAAATCTACTCCTTTTATTTTTGCTATTTCCTCAGGTTTTAACTGGGCATAGCACCCTATAATGATAACTTTTGCTTCTGGATTAGTTTTCTTCGCTTGTTTGACTATTTGTTTACATTTCTTATCTGCATTTTCGGTTACCGAACAAGTATTAATCACGTAATAATTTGCAGCACTAGAAAAATCAACCTTTGTGTAGCCGTTATCATTCAAACTTCGACTAATAGCAGATGTTTCAGAAAAATTTAGCTTACAGCCCAATGTATAATATGCAACTTTTCTATTATAGAACATAAACGATTAACAAAATTAAGTTATTTAGCTTAGTTTCTATCATCATACCCTTCCCATTTCATTTTTTTAGCTTAATTTTACAAAAAAAACAAACCTATGAAAAATTTAATTCCCGTATTTCTTTTAATGTTTTTAGCCGTTTCTTGTGGAGACGATTGCAAAGATGAATACTGCCCAACAGGCTATGTTTGCGTTGATGGTGTTTGTGAAACCGCCGATGGTGGCTGCCCTATGGGATATGAAGGAGCAGATTGTGATGTTCCGTCTAACGCCAAATTTGCGGGTGATTATGATACAGATTACACCGGAACAGGTGGCTTATCTTCTTCAGGTGGAAACACAACGGCAAGCGTTGCTGTAGTTTCTGGCACTCCAAACAAAATTAGAATTGACGTTGAACTTTCTGTTGAAGGGAATGTATTAGGTCAAGCTATTCCGCTAGATCTTGCTGTTTCTATCGAAGGTGAAACGGATGGTGACAGTTACTCCATACCAACTACAACTATCCAAACGGATGTGGAAGTAGCAGGGTTTCCTTTACCAATAGATTTAACTTTTACCGTAGAAGGCACGAAAATAAGTGAAAGTAACTTACAATCAACCTTGACAATGGCTGGTTTATTAACCGGCACGATACTAATGGATGGAACAAAATAATTGAATCCAAATCTTATAAAAAAGTCTCCCAATCGGGGGACTTTTTTTATGCCATGATCTTAAGTTTAAAACCCACTCCTCGAACGGTTTGAATCGCTATAAATTGATCCGTAGATAAGTGCTTTCGTAAACGAGAAATAAAAACATCTAAACTTCTACCCAGAAAATAATCATTCTTCCCCCATAACTTAATGAGGATGTCTTCTCTTTTTAAGGTTTCATTAAGATTGGAAGCTAATAGCGCCATCAAATCTGCTTCTTTTGCGGTCAACTCTATACACTCTTCCCCCCTTTTTAGTAGTAAGTTGCTAGGTTCAAAACGATAGGTACTTAATTGATAGCTTTTCTTCTCATTTGCGTGAACTAGTCGCTTTCGCTTAAGAAATACTTTAATCTTAAAAAGTAATTCATCCATACTAAAAGGCTTAGTAATGTAGTCGTCCGCACCAATTTCAAATCCCTTTAAACGATCTTCTTCTAAAGATTTTGCGGAAAGAAAAAGTATGGGCATTTCTTCATTTTTCATTCGAATAGCTTTTGCAATAGAGAAACCATCCGTTTTAGGTAGCATTATATCGAGAATTGCTAGGTCATAGTGATCTTGGTTGAAAGCTTCAATACCTTTTTCACCATCTTCACAATGCTTTACTTCGTATCCTGCTTGCTCTAGTTCATCTTTTGTAATGAAGCTCAAGGCTTCATCATCCTCTACATATAGAATTTTAACATCTTTCATGCTATACAATTTAACCAGGTCTACTTTTAGATTTTAATTTCAATCTTTGTCCCCTTATCTACTTCACTTTTCATGCCAATTTTCCAATCATGCTCATTAACCACTTGTTTTACATAATACAAACCTAGGCCAAAACCCTTCACATTGTGCACATTTCCTTTAGGCACTCTGTAGAACTTATCGAATACTTGCTTGCGATATTTCTCTTCTATACCTATGCCGTTATCCTGAATACTTATAATGAAAGCACCCCCATTCTTCGAGAGTTTAATGTTCACTTTGGGAATATTGTCATTATATTTCAAGGAGTTATCTAATAAGTTGTATAGAATATTCGTGAGATGCACTTGGTCTGCAAGCACCATACAGGGTTGTTCTGAATATATAAATGTAACCTTCCCGTCCTTCTTACTATAGTTGACCTCCGTACTTCGTATCACCCCCTCAATTAAATGTTTTAAATCGATATTCTCCTTATTCAGTTCAATATCATTCTTCTGCAGAGATGCAATTTGAAGCACCCGTTCAACCTGACTATTTAACCGATCAGCTTGTTCTTTAATAATTCTGCTATAATTACTTAAGCGTTTATCTTCTTTGATGCTTGTATTTTTTAGCAAGGCATCTGAAGAAAGTGAAATAGAAGATATTGGAGTTTTAAACTCATGGGTCATATTATTGATGAAATCCGTCTGTAACTCGGAAAGTCTTTTTTGTTGAAGTATGACATATATAGCATAGCCAAAAAACACCAATGCTATTAAAAGAATGAGACTAAAAACAATACTAAGCCTCAAATTATTAATGACGAAGCTTGATTTTGTAGGCAAATACACTCCAAAATAATAGGGGAATTGGTCATAGGTTGGCAATACTTTGGTAGGTTTTTCATCTCCTTTATCCTCCAATTTAACATAGTTGCCATAAACCATTTCGTCTGTACTACAATCGTAAATGGCATACTCAAAATCTAAGTTGACCTGAAACTTCTCAAACTCATTCCTTAGGTAATACTCCAAGGTGTTTGCATCGATATTATCGTTAATATTAACTACAAAATAATCACTCGAGAGTTGATTGATAACATCTTCATTCCCCAAATTACCCCCATTAGCATCAACTAAGTTTTCCGCTACATGTTGAAGCGCTGTATGGATAGTTTCATTAAATTGTCGCTCTTTAATGTCATAGGCTTTACGCAACCAATAGACCTGGACAGTAACAATACCAAGTATTGCAATGACACCCAAGATGACGACAAAGCGAATTTGATTATTTTTCACCGGATAAAAATAATATTTTCTCTATTAAGGAGTCAGTAAAATTTGTTAGTATTGAGTTAAACTACCGAGCACATTGCATACATTGCCGACTTTCGGGCATGAATATCAAGCGATCAAAAACAATAGTTTCTTTGCATTGCTGGCAATTGCCGAAATCCAATTGCGTCACATTTACTGCAGCCTCTTGCAATCTTACCAATCTTCTCCTTGCTTGGCGCAAAGATTCTTCTGCAACACTTTTATTGTTTATAGCATCCATTCTACTCACTCTTCCAAGCGAGTTTTCAGGAGCAATTGGTTGGGTATCCTCTTCGAGTTGGACGATATCCTCCCCCACTCGTTTTATTTGCTCCTGTATTTTATCGGCTAATAATGCTCGTTGACTAATACTTAGCATTTTTAAACTTATCGTTTCCAGATTTGCTGAAGAACGAATTATGACCGCTCTTCGATTTTGAAGAACTGCTTCTTCTATCGCCAGCAGAACTGCTGCCACTATCATTTCTTCTACGACCTCCTGAGCTCTTAACGCTATCACTTCTTCTTCGACCACCGTAAGCGCTTCCGCCACCAGAGGCTCTTCGTCTACCTCCATCACCACTTCTGAAGTTTCCGTTTCCAGAACCACTACGACCTCGAGATTCTCCTTGACGACCTCCGCGTCTTCCACCACCTCCGCCACCATCACGTTTCTTCGCTTTGGTAATCATACTTTTACCGTTATTAGTTATTTTTCTAAAAGCAGCTAAAACGGTTTGAGCATCCTGATTTTCTAATGTTACAAATGAAAATTCATCCAACATGAAGGTATCAAGAAATGCATTAGCTGAAATTCCAGCTTGCTCAATGATGAATTGCTCCAGATCATTCTTGTCCATATTGTCTTTCTTTCCTTTGGCAACAAATAAACGGACATCGGTGCTGTTTGGATCGCTTTCAATACTTCTTTGAGACTTAATTTCTTCATATTTCTTCGCTTTCAACTCATCTTTTAAGAAGTACTTCAATACGGAGGTTAGCACATCTGCGTGCTCTCCCTCCTCAATTAAACGAGTTGCTAGCTTCAATACGTTTGTGTCCTTTTCAGAAATTTCACTACTCATGATTTGCTCAAAAATTTTATTCATTTTGGCATCAATCATTTCCGCTGCTGAGGGTAAATCAACCTTTGTCATTTGAACCTTAGAAATTCCCTGGATAATAGACATTTGTCTTTTTTCTCCATTGGCAATCAATGAGATAGCCGTTCCCTTATTTCCCGCTCTACCTGTTCGTCCTATTCGGTGAACATAAGCCTCGGGGTCTTGTGGGAGCTGATAGTTGATAACGTGCGTTAGTTCATTAACATCGATACCCCTCGCAGCGACATCCGTAGCACAGAGAACCGTACATTTCTTATTTTTGAAACGCTGTAAAATTCGCTCTCTTTGATTTTGCTGAACATCACCGTGCAAGGCCTCTGCAGCAAACCCCAACTTATTTAAGTCACGGGTAACGTCATCTGTACCCATTCTTGTATTGCAAAAGACAATACCATAGAAGTCTGGGTTCATTTCGAAAATGCGCTCCAACACCTTCATTTTATCTCGAGCAGCAACCGCGTAATACAATTGCTCCACGTTATCAGTTGTTACTGTTTGTCTTTCTACATGAATGACTTCATATTCATTCATATACTTCTTAGCTAATCTTAATATTTTGTTTGGCATTGTAGCAGAGAACAACAAGACTTGTTTCTCATCCTTAGTCTCACTCAAAATGAATTCGATATCTTCGATAAAACCCATATTTAACATTTCATCTGCTTCATCAAGCACGAAATATTTCACATCGTCTAAGATTAATTTCTTTCTTTTAATCAAATCAATGACTCTACCCGGTGTACCTACTACAATGTCGGCTCCCTTGTTTAACTCACGAATTTGTCTATCTATGGGCTGACCACCATATACGGTAGTAATTTGAAGTCTTTTTTTCCCTTTAAAGGAGTCTATTTCGTTGGCTACTTGAACAGCCAGCTCTCTTGTTGGTGCCAAAATGATAGCTTGCACTCTACCTGTTTTCTCTTCGATGTTCTGAATGATAGGCAAACCAAATGCAGCTGTCTTGCCCGTTCCGGTTTGCGCTTGACCGACAACATCCTTGCTGCGGTCTAATAAAATAGGGATTACTCTTTCCTGAATAGGCGTTGGTTCGCTAAAACCTTTTTTGGCTAATGCATCTAATATAGCTGCATCAAGACCAAGATCTTGAAATTTTTGCATGTGTATTGCGATATTTGGAGGTTGTTAATCGCTGGTAGGAAAATTTTTTAATTTATCTATAAAAGATCTCGGCAACCCCCAACAATTAACCTTACTCGGTTAATAAAGTGCAAAGGTATGAAAATTTACTTAGAAATGTTAATTACGTGTGGAAAACCAAAATAGTACACTCAGATTTGGTATCGCTCAAACATAA
>MDTC01098088.1_pt1 | contig 13545 bp, 5 predicted proteins | sample 811181 | NCBI WGS metagenome assembly MDTC01 (sample SAMN05326644, study PRJNA326480) | marine metagenome | isolation source: seawater | place: Pacific Ocean: North | collected 2011
ATTTGTGTTGCAGGAACATCACTCATAGTTACACTTGCAGTAATTGTATTTTGATTAAGGGTAATATCTAAATCTACACCTGTATTTTCTGCTATTGTAAAATCTGAAGGTACAAATTCGTGTGATCCTGTTGGGATTTGAAATTCAACCCATGATGATGTAAATGTATTTAGGGTTTTTAATTGACCATTTAATGTAATATTTTCAGAACTAGATAAAACATTACCTATTATATTATTATCTGTTGGTTGGTTTTGATTTAACCCAAATGAGAATGTAGGTGAAAAATGTTGACTTGTAAATGGATCTGAAGTTGCATAAACATCATATTCAAAATCTATTTGGACTTCCCATGAATTACCTGTTGAATTTGAACCTAAACCATAACCAGGATTTGTTGCATTTGCATGATCACTAGAAATAGAAGAAAATGTATTTCCAACTATTTGTGTAGAAATTCCAAATGTTACAGAAGTATATTTATTTACATCATTACTTATATTTACAGTATAGGGATATGATAGAGAAGTTCCATTATCTAATACTGCATTAGAAAAATATCCTTTATTGTCATCTGTTGATCTAATATTACCTATAGTCGTGCCACCTATTGTAAAACTACTTAATGTTTCTGTGGTTCCACCTGTGTCACCTCTTAATCTTATTCCTGTAACTCTAACAGTACTTAAGTCCATATCTGCACTAAGTCCTTCTGCACCATTAGCTAATAAAGAAAATGTTGTAGAGTAACCATTATGTTGATTTATTGAATTATCTGCATTAGGATTATTTCCTCCTAAACTAGGAATTTGAATATCTACTGCTATTGGTGATGAACCATCATTACCAACACCATAATTATCTGATCCAACACCTATAAATGCAGCACTTGCAGAACCTACAGTAAATGAAGGTGTACTGATTATTTCTTGTGCTACAGCTGTGTTGGAAATTAGATTTTTAAATGAAGCAGAAACTGATTTAGGAGTACTACCAAATGGTTCTATAACTTTTGATTTTAATCTAAATCTAATAATAGATGATGAATTGTATTTTTGTATTAAAGAAGATGCACCAGCTATTACCTTATTTTCAATTAAACTTTCTGTTTGGTATGAAAATAATGAACTTGTAAAACCATACATTAAACTTGATGTTAATTCATGATGTCCTTCATTAGAACCATATCCTGTTAAATTTCCATTAGAAGCACTTTCAACTTCTACTACAACATCTTCGATTTTTACAGTAGTATCTGGACCTATAACTATAAAATGTAATTGACTTGTTGTATCTATTGAAGTATAATCATGACCATTTTCACCTATTGGATTATGATCTATATCACTAGTACTTATTTCAGCTTTATATTTTTTATTAGGATTAGTTGAAAATAAAGCACTACCTGTAAATGAGGATGTATATGAAGTTACTAATCTTGTAGTAGAGTCATAGCTATGAGTTAAATTAGATATATTAGCTGAATTAGTACTAAAAAGTTGGTGAGGTCCATTAACATTATTACTACCTCCATCATCATGAATAAATCTTGTTCGAATACTAGAACTATGATGTAATGGACCTAATGGTTCTGTTATTATTACTTTAGTTCTAAATCTTGAAACTGAAGAACCTGTTAAAGCATTATCTATTCCTGAACCTGTTATATCTGTGGTTGATTGATCTGATCTTATTGATCTAAAAATGTTACTAGCAAGATTTGAGTCTGTGTTTTTTATTCCTATATTAGATTCACCAAATGTTTCTGTTTCTATTGGTGTAAAACTGATTTGAGTTTTAGCAGTATCATTAATTGTTAATTGGGTTGAATTACCTGATTCGGTTGTAAATTTATTTTCATTTGCGGGTTCATGTAATATAGAACCAGAAGTATATGTCCATATTTTTGAGGTATTATTACTTGATGATAATTGTTGACCTACCCATGATGATGTATAATGTGTAACTAATCGATTATTTTCATCATATGCAATTGCAGGTGGAGAAATGTCTGTTGATGCAGTGTTAAAATATATTACTGAATTAAATGTTTCTCCATCCCCACTATTATTTGTCCAAACTTTTTCAAATTTAGAAGCCGTATGTAAAGGTCCAACTGGTTCTGTTATAGTTGCTAATACTCGGAATCTGGTAATAGAATGAGATGCATAAACGGCTGCACTAGCATGAGTTTCAAATGAAGATGAATCTATTAATGTATGTCTAGGAACACCGTATAATACAGTACGCATTGCATCCGTACTTCCTGTTTCTGAATATCCGTATGTTTCGGTTTCATAAACAATACTATTAATTTCAGTCGGAGCCGTATCTTTTACTATTATAGATCCATTTGTAGTATCAGATTGAATTAAACCATTCTCGCCAGTAGAAGTAATTTCATTAAAATCACCAGTTAATGTATGTGTTTTTTCTGAACCAGTATCTGTATCAAATTCACGTCCAATATACGATGATGTATAATGTGCAACTAATTCATTATTAACATAACTAAATGATATATTACCACCATCTTCAATTGAACTAGTATGTATTTCAAAAGTTGAAGTTGAAGATCCATAATTAAAATTAGCTTGTAATATATTAACAACTGGTCCTACAGGTTCTGTTACACGTGCTCTAAATCGTATTCTTGATACTGATTGTGATGCATATGAACCAGAATTTACATGGTCTGCATAACTTGAAGAATTAATATCAGTTACACGATTATTACCATATAAAACAGTACGTGTTGTATCAGATTCTTCTATATCTGAATACCCAAATGTTTCTGTTTCCCAGAATATTTTTTCAATTTTTACTTTAGCAGTATCATTAATTATCACTTCAGCTGAATCGCCTGAGCTAGTTGTAAACTTATTTTCACCTACGGGTTTATGTAATATAGAACCAGAAGTATATTTCCATGTTTTAGGTCCATTAATACTAGAAGATAACTGTTGACCTATCCAGGAAGATGTATAATTACCAACTAATCGATTATTAGAATCATAATCAATTGCTGATGAAGCAGTATCTGTTGATCCAGTACTAAAATGTATCGAAGAGCTAAATGCTTGTCCATCTCCACTATTATTTGTCCATACTTTTTCAAACATAGAAGCTGTATGTAAAGGACCTACTGGTTCTGTTATAGTAGCTAATATTCGGAATCTTGTAACAGATTGAGATGCATAAGATTCTGAATTTATATGTCCATCAAGTGAAGAAGAATCTTCTAAAGTGTGGTGTGGAACACCATATAAAACAGTACGTGTTGTATTTATACTACCTATATTGGAATATCCAAATGTTTCTGTTTCGTAAACAATGTTATCAATTTGGGTAGGAAGTGTATCTTTTACTAATACATTAGAAGAAGTAACTGGAGTATTAATAGTAAATCCATTTTCACTAGATGGATTATGAGTAACAGTACCTGAAGTAAATAAATAATTTAAAGATTCAAAATTTGAAGTACTTAAAACAGCTCCTGCAAATGAAGTAGTGTAAAAAGTAACTAATCTACCTTGATCATCGTAACTACTTGAATTTTCAATATCTGTAGATCCACTAAATAATTCTATTTGACTTGAAGTATATATATCACCTAATTCGACAATTTTCCAAACTTTTGTTAAACTTAAAGTTGATGGTGAAAATCCTAATGGTTCAATTACTTTTGCTCTTACTCTAAACCTTGAAACTGAATGCGAGGCATAAGTGACTTTTTTATCATGTCCTGACCAATAAGCACTAGCAGAATCCGCAGTAGTAATATGCGAATCTCCATATAAAACTGAGCGAGTAGTACTAGTAGAAGGTATTCCACTATGTCCGTGAGTTTCAGTTTCATAAACTAAATCTTCTATTATAGTAGTAAGAGTATCTTTTACTAACATGTTAGATTCTACAATTTCTGTAGAAATAAATCCATTTTCATAACTTGGACCATGACTAATAGCACCTGTAGTAAATAAATAATTTATACCGTTTATATTTGAACTACTTAAAACATGGCCATGAAAAGAAGTAGTATATGTAGTTACTAATCTTTTTTGCTCATCATAAGTTGATGAATTTTCAACATCACTAGATTCTGAAAAGAAATTAATTATGCTGGAAGTTTCATATTGTGTAGAAATAAGTTTTTCTGTAAGACTTGAGGTAGAACGTAAGAATCCTAAAGGTTCAATTACTTTTGCTTTTACTTTAAATCTTGAAACTGATTGTGAAGAAAATGAAGCCGATTGAGGATGATTAACCCAATCAGTACTTGCAGATGTTGCATTAGTAATATGAGGATCCCCATATAAAATTGAACGAGTGGTGCTTGTTGTAGAAATACCACTATGACCAAATGTTTCAGTTTCATAAACTATATCTTCTATTATAGTAGCAGGAGTGTCTTTTATTAATACATTAGATGAAATACCTGAAGCAGTAGTAAACCCATTTTCACCAGATGGTGTGTGTGTAACAGTACCTGAAGTAAATAAATAGTTTATACCTCCAATAACTGAACTATTTAAAATGGCTCCCATAAAAGATGAGGTATAAGAAGTAACTAATCTATTTAATCCATCATAGGCACTTGATGAGTCAAATGCATCTGTAGACCCTGTAGAGAAACTAAGGATACTTGAAGAATATAATGGATTGGTACTACTAGATATCCATTTGTTTTCAAAATTAGAATTATGATGTAATGGTCCTAATGGTTCAGTTATTTTTGCTCTTACTCTAAACCTTGAAACTGAGTGAGAAGCATATGAGGCTGAATTAGAATGGGTTTCCCAATCAGTACTAGCAGATGTTTTATTAGTAATATGTGGGTCTCCATATAAAACTGAGCGAGTAGTACTAGTGGATATAACCCCACTATAACCAAATGTTTCAGTTTCATAAATTACATCTGTTATTTCAGTAGCAGGTGTATCTTTTATTAATATGTTAGATGAAATACCTGAAGCAGTAGTGAACCCATTTTCACCTGAGGGTTCATGTAAAATATTTCCTGAAGTAAATAAATAATTTACCCCATCTATAATTGAACTATTTAAAACGTGACCATGAAATGATGTAGTATAATGATTAATAAATCTAGTTTGTCCATCATAACTTGATGAATTTTCAATATTTGAAGATCCTGTAAAGAAATCAAATAGACTTGAAGTTTGGTAAACACTAGGTGATGAAATAACTTCCTCAAAACTTGAAGTGTGATGTAATGGTCCTAAGGGTTCAATTATTTTTGCTCTTATTCTAAACCTTGAAACTGAATGCGAAGCATAAGTGGATTTTTTATCATGTCCCGACCAATAAGCACTTGCAGAATCTGCGGTAGTAGTGTGTGGATCTCCATATAACACTGAGCGAGTAGTGCTAGTTGTAAAGATTCCACTATGTCCGTGTGTTTCAGTTTCATAAATTATGTCTTCTATTATAGTAGCAGGAGTATCTATAACTGTCACTGTGGAAGTAGTTGTGGTTGGTATAGATAATTCTCCTCCTCCTATAAATTCACCAGTAGAATCTGCAGTAAAATTAACTGATCCTGATAATGTCCACTCCATTTCTTCAGAAGCACCTTGCTTAAATTCAGGTAAACTAATTTGTTTTTCTATAAATGAAGAAGTAAAGATAGTTACTAATTGTTTTCTTGAATCAAAAGTATTAGATGTTGAAGTATTAATACTAAATACATTAGAATCTGTAAATTTTTGGTTTGTATTAGATGTACCTCTATGTATAAAATCAAAGTTAATTAAACTATTGGCAAATCCAAATGGTTCAGTAATTTTTCCTTTTACTCTCATTCTTAAAACAGAATGAGAAGCATAAATTAAAGCACTAGGATGATTAGAATAACTTGAAGAATTACCATAAATTATATGATTATGACCATATAATACTTGTCTAGTTGTACTATTTGTAGCAGTATCAGAATACCCATAAGTTTCTGTTTCATATTCAAGTTCATCAAGTACTACTTTATCATAACCACTCATACTAACTGTTGCTGTAGGTATAGTACTTATAGTACTACCTGCAGTAGATGATGAAACTAATTGGGTTGTAAAATCGTAAATTCCTGTTTTAAAATTAAAATCAACCCAAGATGAAGTATATACACTTACTAATCTTGGTTTTGCTTCGTTACTATAATTTATATCAGAAGAAGCAGTATCTGCTGAATTAGTAGCAAAAATAAATTCTTTTGAAAATTGTAATGATTCATTCTCATTTGAACCTGTTAATTTAAATGTTATAGGTTTATGATCAGGTCCAAATGGTTCTGTAATTTTTGCTTTTACTCTTAATCTTACAACAGATTGTGAAATATAATTACTATATTGATTATGACTACTTCCCCCTGTAAGTACGTCTGTTATTAAACTTTGGGTTTGGGAAGATAATAATGATGAAGTAAATCCATATAATAAACTAGATGTTAAATTTGGGTGACCTGTGTCAGTACCCCAAGATCCACTTTCAACTTCTACAACAATATCAGAAATTTCTATATTAGGAACATTATGAATTTTTAATATATTAGGAGTAGTAGTAAAAGCTTCATAATGGTTATTATTACCATATTGGACATTAGTAGTATTATTTAGAGAAGTTTTGTTAGTATTAGCACCTATATTTAATGACTGGGTATTATTTGTAAAATTAGGTTTAAATACAAATGAAGTAAATCCTAAACTTTCTGTTATATTTGATGTTACACTAGGACTATTTCCAAAAAATGAAGCTGTTTTTTCTCCTCCTTGAAATCTAAAAAATGATAATTTTTTATTTATTTTATTTTCAATAGAAATTACACCATTACTACTAGATTGAATTCTAATAGAAGCTGTATGATTAGAAGGGGGAGTAAATGTTGATGGGGGATTTATATCTGCTCGAGTACTGATTCTTATTAATGAAGAAGTATATCTATCATCTAATTTTGATATAGAAGCAGAACTTAATGATTCTGTTCTGTCATATAATAAAGTATGGGTTAAAGATCCTGTTGAATTACCTGTAAAACCACCATCTTCAAATTCAGTTCTAATATTTTTAATACTAGCTGTTGGTGGAGCTAATATATGAAGACTAAATGATCCTGTTGTTATTCCCACAACTCCTGCATCAGGAGTTTCATTTTCATCTTTTATAGTTATTTTAAAATCTACTTCATCATTTCTATTTTGATAAAAAACTGTACTACTACTTACAATGCTATAATCTCCTATACTTGCAGTAAAAAATAATGTGTCTGTGTAAGGTTTTAAACCTTGATGGGTCGAAGCACTATAATTAGAAGATGTTTGTAATGTTACAGGTTCATTTACAGCGTTTCCACTAAAATTAGAGTGAGACATTACTAATGTATAAGCTGCATTAATGTTAGAGGCAATTGATGGATCAGGTGTTGTTAATTTACTTGAAGTAAAAAATGATATAGCATCACTGTCATTTTCATCATATGAATTAGTAAAATGTAATATTAATGAGCCTACTGTTTCATCATGACCCATTGACATAGTAACTGCCGAACCTGTAGGGAGTTTTAAAATAGGAGCTTCATTAAAAAATCCTTTAACAAATACTGTTGTATATACCTGATGGGTATCTCCTCCAGATCCTGTTTGGGCACCATATATTAAATATCTATATACACCAGGTGGTAAAGTTCCTATATCATAATTAGGAATTGATCCTTCTTGTTTGGTTTTAAATTCATCTTCTATTTTTACAAAAGCATAATGGTTAGGATTAAATGTATTTGAATGGGTTGTATGGATTACAATATTACTTGTAAAATTAGTACCTGATTCTAATTCAATAAAAATATCTTCAGAAGTAGGGGTAGAAGCAGAAACACCTGATCCTGAACCCGCAAAAAATTCTTTACCTGTTATTTCATTTCCATCTAAATCAAAATATCCAGAAGCAGAAACATTACCATCTACAATTATAGATTCAGTAACTTCTAAACCGCTTTCAAATTTAGCTATAGATCCTGATTGGATAAATAAACTACTGGTATATTTTTGTATTCCTGCCATTTAATTTGTTACTGATATTGTTGTTCCTTTTACAACTGTTTTTAAAGATGATGTACTTGCTGCTAATACTAAATATTCATAAATTCCAGGAGTGGATTTTCCTTCTATATCTACAAATGATTTTTCTACTGTGCCATTTTGTGAACCTGAAGATATTTGAAACCAACCATCTGAGCGTTTTTCTATAAATGTAAAATGGTTAAAATTACCTGAAGCAGAAAGTTGAACAGGGGTATTTACTGTAGTTACACATTCGATTAAAGAACCATCAGCTGATTGAGTACCTACTAATAATTCAGGACCATCACCTACACCTAAATCTTTAAAACCTCTTGCAAATATTGCTCCCTTAGAAGTTATTTTAGATGAAGAAATACCAGATTTAAATTGAGCTACTGCTCCTGATTGGACAAATTCTATACCTGAAAATCGATGTTCTCCTGCCATAACCTACATTTTTCTAATCATTGCTTTAATAATATGACTTCTCCCATTACCATTTTCTATTGCTTGTGCTATTATTTTACCAAATAATTGTTTAGTATAAATATATTTAGGGGCAACCCCCTTACCATGTCCTTTAATATTAGATGTAATAATATAATCACCTTCTTTTATTTTTCCTGTGACAAGAATAGGTTCAGCTCCTAATATAATAGGAAAATTTGAGTTGGAAGAAACAATACCCATAACTAATGCATCAGCTTCTTTTTCGCATGGGTGTAATGTGCCATTTTTTAGTGTTAAAACGGTACCTTCTTGCATTTTATCGAGCCCCTTTGTTTCTAAATTAATCTCGTGGACACCACCAAAAAATGTGTTAGTAGCAAAAAGATTAGTAAATTTTTGGGTAGCACTACCTAAATCTATAGTACCACTAACATTTGGAAATATTCCACTTCCTGTAATTTCTATAGATCCTGTGATTTGATGTGCATTAGTAATAGGATCAATAGTATCAGCTGATGATCCTGAACCTATTCTAATACTACCTGAAAAATTAGTCGTTGTACTAGTAATTTCAGTAGATATTACATTTTCAAATTGAATACCACCAATTGTTAAATTTTCTGTTGTTATACTATTACTAACAGTTAAATTTTTAGAAAAAATATCTCCACTTGCACTTATGTTACCCGAGGCTGTTACATGACCTTTATTTATTCTTACATGGTCATTAGTATTATCAGATCCAAATCTAAGTTCTTTTCCAGAACCAGCTAAAAGGAATAAATCACCCACGGAAGATATATTAAATGAATCAGTTCCAGTAGATTGTATTTCTGTTGCAGAATCAGATTCAATTTGTATACCTGCGCCTACACCTTTTAATGTAATTTCATTTGCAAATAAATCACCACTTGCACTTATATCACCAGAAGCTGTTATGTTTGTAAACTTATGTAATGAACTTGATATTGTTCCAGAACCCTTTAAAATATCAGATATTGCTGCCGAATTACCTAATAAAGTTGCACTTGCACCTCCAATAGTTATTGAATCAGCTGATAATTTAGCAATTGGAATTTCATCATTATCTATTTCGGCAACAATTGTAGCAGCAATTGTATCATTTATCAAACTATTAATTTGGGCAGAACTTGATACTACACTATCTCCTTTATTTTTTAAGAACCCTAAAGTGTCTATTTGGGCAGAACTTGATACTACTGAATCTCCTTCATTTTTTAAGAACCCTAAATTATCTATTTGGGTTGAGCTTGATATTATATTGCTATCATTTTTTAAGAACCCGGAGCCACTAATAACACCTTCTGCATCTAATTTAGTTTTTACTCTTGTGTCTGTATAGTATAAATTTGTTGAGCCTTCTGATATATTATCTGATCCTAAAGTTACTTGAGCAGAACCACTAATAATACCCTCAGCATCTAGTTTAGTTTTTACTCTTGTGTCTGTATAGTATAAATTTGTTGAGCCTTCTGATACATCATCAGTATCAAATCCTGTTTTATCTGCACTATTAAGAACTACTTGAGCAGAACTACTAACTGTATCTGTAGGTAAGTTTGTTTTAATTTGAGCAGAACTACTAACTGTATCTGTAGGTAAGTTTGCTATAATTTGAGCAGAACTTGATATTAGATTAAGACCATCTGTTAAACCCTCACTTAATTTTTTACCTGTATAAACATAAGCAGACATTGATGGAGGGGCTGCTGCACTTACACCTGAAGGATTACCATCATGAAATATTAAAACTCCTGCTTCTGTATCAAATGTCCAATTTGAAGCTGCAGTCCCTGGAAATAATCGTTCACCATTGTTTTTTAATAAAACATAATTGTAAGTAACACCATCTCCAAAATTAAAAGGAATCCAATCTTTTATACCTGCTGAATAACCTGCATCAGCACCTGCTACAGCAGTAAAACCACTTGCAGAATAATATTTTACTACTCCTGAAGCAGTAAAATTACCAGGACTTACTGAACCTGTAATATGACCAATTCCTGAATCAGGAATCAAATGTGCTTCTGACCATACATCTTTTGAAAAAACACTAAGACGAGCATCAGTTATGGCTGTTTCACTGAAATAGGCAGTACTATTATCTGTAGATGCTTTACCAGCAAATACTTTTTTAAATAATAATTCTTCTTTATTTATAGCCATCTTTCAGTTATGATTTTGTAATATATTTAAATTTTCTAGCTGTAGTATTAGTAGCACTAGTTCCAGCACCGCTATCCCAACCTACTCTTACATATACAGTTCCAGATCTTACAACATTACCAAATGTTATAACTCTTACAAAGTCATGATTATTACCTCCACTAGAATTCCCATCAGGAGCTATTCCTCCCATCCCATCTCTATCTACTGTATTACCTGCTCCTGAAAATTGTGCATTTCCGTCTATCCAACCTGTTACAGCTGTTCCTCCACTTACTACTATTAATTGTAATTGGAAATTATCTTCTGTTTGGATTAAAGCATTATCAAATCCAATACAATTTTCAAAAGTTAATGTAACTGTACCTGCATTTGAGATTGTTCCTAAATTAAAAGTTACATATCTTAAACCATTATCACCATCACCTAAACTACTTATACCACTATAATCAGGACCTGCAGGTATATAATTTGAATAATTTGTAGATGAGGGCCAATGAAAATATTCATTTGTGAATTGTAGTTCATATTCATTTGCAGCAGTTAAAGAAGTTGATGGACTAAAATCATCACCAAAATCACCTGTTGAAGTACCAAAAGATGGATATAATCCATTTCCGCTTTTTACTCTTAATGGATAGTCATTTCCATTATGTGGTTTAGTTTCATCTTCTTGTTTACTATCAACTAATAGATTTTCTACTGTAGTTGTAACATTAGTAGTATTGGTATTAGAATCGTCTGCTTTATAATTTTTACCATAAAAATCTTGGTCTCCTTTTCTAAATCTATTATTAGTTACACCTACAGACTGAATTATACTATATGATTGACTAGGTGCCCATGCATTACTAGAGTGTGCATATCTAGTTACAGTACCAAAAACACCTCCATTACTTGTAACTGAAGCAAGTTTTCTAGATGAATTAATAAAATTAGCATTACTACTAATTCTTACATCATATGATGCTGAAATAGTACTAGAATCACCCAAATATTTAATACCACTTTGATAATGAGACCCATTAATACTTTCATTATATGTTAATACTAAATTTGATACAATAGTAGCAGGGTTACTATCAACTGTAAATTCTTTAGATGCATTTCCTGTTTCTGAATGGTTTAATAAAACTTTATGTTTAGTATAATCACCTACACTATTAGCAGTTAGTCCTGATAAATTTATTCGGGCAGTTAATTGTGTATAAAAATCTTTTTTTCCTGTTTGACCTGCATATGGATCTGTATCACTTATAATTTGTAAATCTCCATTAGTACCTACATTTGAATCTGTTGTTAGAGTTATTGTTCCTAATGTAGTAAAATTTTCATCAGTAGAATCATAAGCATCATCTAATTGGGCTGTTAAAATACCACTATCTCCATTATAAAAATCTTCAGCTTCAAATTGAGGGGTTGTGTCAGTAATTATATTATCAACACTATTTAAATCTTTATCTTTAGCTGAAAAAGGAGCAGTATTATAAAAATCTAAACTGACTGCTGATAGGTTAGAGGGTTTAGCTGGAGCTAATAAACCTAAAATGGTATCTATATCATCTATAGCATCTTGTACACTAGTATTAGAAGTAAAATTATTATTTCCTGTGGTAGCTTGTCCTAAAGTTATTAAAGTTGCTACACTACTACCACCACCACCACCAGCACTTCCTGTGTAGTAAACTCTTCCATCATTAGTGTCTTGTACTAAAAATTTATAAGTACCGTCAGAAGTTTCTGAAGAGCTAAAAGATAATAAACCACTTGCATTAATATTGTTAGTTGTTATATTATTTAAAGCTGCATTACTACCACTAGTTATTATTTTTTTCCACTGTGACACTTAATGGTTTATTTTTTATTAGTTACTTCTTTATCTAGCTTATTTAATTTTTCATGTTCAATAACTAATTTATTTATAATATTTGCTACAAAAGGAGCATCAGCTCCTTTAATGTCTTGTTCAGAGATTATTTTATGAACATATATAATCTCTTTTAATTCTAATTTTACCATAACTTAGGATTTTAATTGGTTTTGTAATTTAGCAGTAATTGAATATAATACCTGAAGATCTTTTCCTTGGAATTCTGATCTACCTATTAATTGTATCAAATATTTTAATTCATCTTTATTCAACTCTTTAAGTAATTTTTCTTGTTCTAATTGTTGTTTTGTTTTTTTCTTATTTTCTATTTTATTTACTACACTCATAACTTATTTTATTTTTTATTCAAGTAATCATTATGTTAAATCCACTGGTGGACATACATACATCCAAATATCACCACCATTATCTATTCTAATTTCACCTGCTCCAAAAGTTGGTAAATCTGTTGTGGATACTGTGGTTACTTCCTCTGCTGTTACTAAATGTCCTGATGCAGTACCTTGACCCCCACCAGAAGCTCCTATATCTGCTGTTGTACCCATACTAGCATCATTTACACCTATACCTACTGATAATCTATTCTCACTATTATTATAATATAAAGCCATACCTGCACCATCTACAGATCCACTGTCGAATATAATACCTACATCAGTATTGTCTACCTTACTACTACCTGACCCAATTAGTATAAATCTATCTTCTACATGTAAATCTTGGGTGTTTAAGGTTGTTGTAGTTCCATTAACTGTTAAATTACCATCTACAGTTAAATCTCCAGTATTACCAAGTGTAAGGCCACCATTAACTGTTAATAAACCTGTAATAGTAGTTGCTCCCCCAACTGATAAATCGGTTGTAACAGTTAAATCGTTTCCTATAGTTACATCAGATGGTAAACCAATTGTTACAGTACCAGCATCTGCTGTTCCAAAACCATCTACTGTA
>MDTC01177616.1_pt1 | contig 13544 bp, 5 predicted proteins | sample 811181 | NCBI WGS metagenome assembly MDTC01 (sample SAMN05326644, study PRJNA326480) | marine metagenome | isolation source: seawater | place: Pacific Ocean: North | collected 2011
ATGGAAGCATCTTAAAAAAAGTTTAGCTATTTCTCATCTTAAAATGTATTTACTTGCCTTGCCATTTAATATTGGTGCTATTGTTCTGTTTTTTTTGTTTTTCAATAATTTTGATTTAACTCTAGGTGAGAATATTGCTTACTTTTTTATTTTTTTATCATGTGTTAGTTTTCCACATGTAATAAGTATGGATGTTTTTTACAAGAACAGAAGTTGAGATTTTAGTACCTTATATCCACTGAAAATTTTTCTGGGTATTTAGGGGATTTACTTTTGTAAAAGTTCATAATTGTTCCAAGATCTTTTTTCATGTTCTCACTTGGATATACCACACCACCAACTCCGGCTGTTTTAGATTTATAATCTAGGTAACCTAGACATATCGGCACTTTCGCTAGCTTGGCAACATGATAAAATCCACTTTTCCACTCATTTCTAAGTGATCTTGAACCCTCAGGAGTTACTGTCATAGTAAAATTTTCATTCATTTTAAAAAAATTAGCCATAAGCTCTACAGTATTTTTTTTGTGAGAATTTTTAATTGTATCTATTGGAACTCCGCCAAGTGGTTTAATAATTAGGTTAAATGGGAATCTAAACCACTGTTTTTTAATAGTAAATTTATAAGGCACTTTTAAAATTTTGAAGGTGAGTATACAAAATAAAAAGTCCCAATTACTGGTGTGTGGCGCTGCAATAAGTACACATCGATTGAATTCTTTTGGAAGATTATAATCTATTTTCCAGCCAAAGGCAGTCATGATTAGCTTGTATAACATCTGAAATATAAATTAAGGGCTAGCCATTTCCATTAATGTCGCACAAAGTATAGCACCATAGGTTCCAAGTGCGTATCCAAGTACTGCTAAAAGTACGCCTACCGGAGCTAAACTCGGGTGGAATGCAGAGGCAACTACTGGCGCTGAAGCTGCTCCACCAACATTTGCTTTACTTCCAACTGCTAGAAAGAAAAAAGGAGCTTTAATAAGTTTTGCAACAGTGAAAAGAAGAGTCACATGAAAAGCCATCCAGATAATTCCTACTACAATTAATAGAGGCTCATCAAATGCTTTTGTGATGTCCATTTTCATTCCAATTATAGCAACTAAAAGGTAAATGAATACGCTTCCAATTTTGGATGCTCCAGCTCCTTCTAATGATCTTAATTTTGTAAAAGAAAATGCTAACCCTACTGTTGTTGATATTACTACTACCCAAAAAAAGTGACTTGTGAAAACGGTACCTGCTAATACTGGAAATATGCTATCGCAATTTGATAATGTAGCTCCTAAAAGATGAGCTAAACCAACTCCACCAAGAGCAATTGTAGCAATTTTAATTAAGTCATTAAATGTTGTTGTTCTGTTAACTCCACTGCTATAAGATTCCATTTTGGTTTTTAATTCATCAATACTACTTGAATCCGCCTTTAACCATTTGTCTATTTTTTTGTGTTTTCCTGCGCCTAACAAAATAAAAGCCATCCAAATATTTGCAACCACTATATCGACAGTAATCATGCCTCCATATTTTTCAGGGTTATACTGATAGAGTTCTAGCATTGCAGTTTGATTTGCTCCGCCTCCGATCCAGCTTCCAGCAAGAGTTGCCATTCCCCTCCATGCTGCATCAAAATCTAAACCTCCAACTGTCTCAGGCGAAAATAGAGCAGTAATCAATATTGCTATTGGACCGCCTATTATAATTCCTACTGTTGCTGTAAAAAACATGATTAGCGCCTTCGGTCCTAGCTTTACAACACCTTTAAGGTCTGTGCTCAAAGTCATTAAAATTAGGGAGGCTGGTAAAAAGTAATTTTTAGCAACTGACCATAGTCCAGATATTTTTGGTGAAATAACGCCAAACGTACTAAGTAAAGATGGTATCAAGTAGCATAAAAGTAGGGCAGGTATAATTTTATAGAAGGTTTTTAAGGACTTAAGTTGTGCCGTGTAGAATATAAGCCCTAGGCAAGAGACTAATATTCCAAGTACTACAGCATCATCAGTAATTAATATTTCTTTATTCATCGATGGAAAGTTAGAATTATTTTTGATTATAGGCTTGGTGTAATTTTTTTAATTCTTCTCTCCAATTTTCTATTTGTTTTTTTTGGTTATCAATTTTATGTTTAAAATCGTCTAACATTTTACTTCCCTTTGCATTTGCAAAGAAACTTAAATTATTTTCTAATTGGGCAGTTTCCTTAAGAGCGTTATTAATTAGTTTATTAATTCTACTTTTTTCGTTTATGTAAACTTTTTCCGGATCAGATGAATTGTTAAGAAGCGATGATTTTATTGCTTTTTTTAATTGGTGCTTTTGTTCACTAGTGAAATTATTATTGTCTATTTTATGATTAATAATTTTTTCAAAAGATTTCATTATTTGCAAAGATGATTTTTTTGGTACTTCGCCAATTTTTTGAAATTCTTCAATTAATTCATTTAAGCTATTAAAATCAGTTTGGTTTTCTTTTTCGAATTTATTTAAAAGTTCTTTTTTTGCTTTCAAATGAGCATTTTCACTTTCAATGATCTGTTTTTTATTTTTATTTTTTTCTTCAAAAAAGGCATCACAGTGAGTTCTAAACTTTTTCCACAGCTTTTGTTCGGCATATTTTCCAGCGTGACCAATTTTTTTCCAATCTTCTTGTAGATTCTTTATCAGTTTTGGGTTACTATCATTAACGATATTATCAACGTAAGCTTTGGCTTTATCTACAATTAATTGCTTTTTTTCTGCATTAGCATTCCATTTTTTCTTTTCAATATCAAAGTGGTCTTTTCTTTTATCAAAGAATATGTTTGAATAACTTCTAAATTCATTCCATATATCGTCATTTATTTTTTTAGAAACTGGGCCAACTTTTTTCCATTCTTCTTGTAAATCTCTAAACTTTTGAGCGGTTTTTTCCCAGTCTTTGAATTCGCCGTCTAAATTTTCTGTAAGCTCTTTAGATTTTTTTATTAGTAATTTTTTAGCTTCTAAATTTTCTTTAAGGTTCGTTTTTAGTTTTATGAAATGTTCATTTATTTTTTTTTGAATTTTATGAATAAGATTCCAATATTCCTTTTTTATTTCTTCCCAATGTTCCTTAAAAGTTGGTCCGATATCTTCCCATTTATTTTGGAGGATTTTTAATTCTATCTTAAGCTTTCCAATATCCTTAATTTTATCCAGTTCTTTAAGCTGATGAATAACTTGATTTTTCAGTGAAAAATTTCTCTTTAGATCATTTTCCTTTAGTTCTTTATATATATTAAAATTGTAGTTAAATGTTTCATTTAATTTACTAAACTCTTTCTGAACTTCTTGTTGGTAGTTTTGAGGAATATCTCCAATTGAGTTCCATTCATTTCTAATTTCTTTTATGCCACCCGCTAGTTCTGCTAATTTTTCTTTGTTTTTAATTAATTCACTAAACTTTTTAAGTAATTTCTTTTTTGCTATTAAATTTTCCTTCTCACTTTTTTCTTTTGCAATTTTTTTCTTTTCTTGCTTTTCAACAAACTTTTCAATAGCTTTTATTATACTGTTATTTAAGTCATCTTTTTTGGGATCAATAAGATCATCGTTTTTTATTTCGTCACTTTTATTGCATAACTGTTTGTAGGTATTGATTTCTTTTTCCAAAATTGCTTTAAAAACAACAATTTGATGTTCTGCTTCTTTAATTGCAAGCTCATTGTCAGCTCCTATAAAGCTTGTGATAATCTTAAGTAAATCTTCTTTTTTAGTTGCCATTATTAAGAATTTTCGGCAAAACTATAAAAATTCAAAATTTTAAACATATTAATGGTTATATTATGTCAAATAAATTATTAACACATATTAAAATTAAACACATTATTTTTAATATCACGTTTATGAAAATTTCTATAAAATTTATTTGTATTTTTGCTTCTAGAAAATATTCGTATATTTAATGTAACTATAGCGGTTAATTAACCGTTTTATGTGGATATGTTTTGTTAAAAACAGTGTAAAGGTACTTTAATCATTGAAATCAGCTCTTTTATCAAATTTTGCTTTTGATTGATGGTTATTAACATTATCATTACTGTGTTTTAAGAATTTAAAGATTTGTTATGGAAAATAATTACTCAAATAAAGTTTTAAAAATTATAGTTAAGCCTCAGATTTTAATTAAGTATCTGATATCGCTTTTTGCTGTTTTTTCTTTCACGACTGGAAACTCCCAGTGCAATTATACTGTAGCATGTTCTGATACTTGGGGCGACGGTTGGAATGGTACTTCATCACTTTCAATTACGGTAAACGGTGTTGAAAAAGGGCCTGTTACAGGTGCACAAGTTACAGCATCTAGTTACACCAAAACTCTCACCGACGTTCCTTACGGTGCAACAATTGTAATGACATTATCAGGATCATCAGGTTCGCCTGATTACGTAAGTGAAATATCCGCTGTTTTGAAAGATCCTGATGGAAACAGTGTAGCAGGATCTACTGTTAATGATGGTAATAGAACAGAAACAATTACAGGCTGTGGTACAACATCTAGTTGGGGTTGTTCTGGGGGGCCAAGTGGTTCATGGACAAGTGGCGACGGAGTTTTCCTTTCATGTGCCGCAAACACAGCTACTAGTGGAGAGGTTTATACATTTACATTTGCCTCTGCGTCAGGTGATGTAACTGCGACTCCACCAACTGGTTTTGAGATTTCAAAATCTGATGGTTCTTACCAGTCCTCTGCATTAACACTTTCTCAATCTGATGTGCAGTCTGGTGAACAAGTATATGTTAGAATGGCTGCTCTAGCTTCGAGTCCATCAACAGATAATTTAGTTTTTTCTTCAGGTGGCCTTTCAAATGTTGTAAATGTTTCACTTTCTGGTACAATAACAAGTCCTTTGGCAACTGTCGACGCTGGTTCAGACGTACCATATTCTCTTGGAGGTAGTATTGTGTTTGATGCAACTGCTACAATAAGTGGTTCTGATGCTAGTGGCCCAATAGTCACAAATACAGAACCTTTTACAAGTTCACCATCATCTTATGCTTCAACAAGTAATACCTCCTCTGCTGGTATGTGGAATGGTTCAAGTGATGATCAAAGTTATTGGGAGCCAAGAAGTAATAGGTCAGGTCAATCAGGTAGTACAGGACCTGATGGTGGTAATGTTAATGGTACTCCAACAAGTGGTAACTACTATATTTACACCGAAGCATCGGGTCATAATAATATGACATTCATTCTAGAATCAGATGTTCTCACCTCACCTATATCTTCATTATCATTTTATCATCATGCTTATGGTTCAGATATGGGTGTTTTGAAGGTAGATTATTCCACAAATGGTGGTACTTCGTGGACAACCAAATCAACAATTGTAAATGGTTCTCAAACTCATACTAGTACAAGTGACAACTGGACACAAACTACAATCAATGATTTTTCATCTTCTACTAATAGAATTAGATTTCATTTTCTTTCTGGTCCTGGTTATAGGAGTGATTGTGGTTTAGATGATATTGTTTTGGTTACTGGAAACTCAACAATAAGTTGGTCAGGTCCTAATTCATTTACATCAAGTGAAATTGATCCAACAGTCTCGAATTCTGCTACTGCTGCAATGATTGGAAATTACACTTTAACAGTGACAGATGCTAATGGCTGTCCGGTATCCGATATTGCTAGTGTAACATCTGGCCCAAACATAGCAACAAATGCTTCATTTACTACGTTTGCTTCATGCCTTGGTTCCGACGGTACAGCTCAAAGTTTCACTGTTTCTGGTAGTGATTTGACAAACGATATTTCTGTTGCTCCCCCTAGCGGATACGAAATATCAACACAATCTGATTTTTCATCTAATGTTGCAATAGGTGCCAGTGCTCAAAGCTTAACTCTTGCTCAGAGTGGTGGTACAGTAAATTCAACAACAATATATGTTCGCCTAACTTCATCCGCTAGCAATGGGGCAAGTGGTGATATAGCTTGTTCAAGTTCCGGTGCTACTACTGTAAATGAAGCAACTGGTTCGGGTACTGTTACAACCCCTCCAAATGCAGGAACTTTGTCTGGAACTGAAGCGGTATGTTCAAATGGCTCAACTACTTTTAGTAGTAATGGAGATTCAGGCGGAGCCTGGTCAAGTGCAACTACTGGTGTTGCTACAATAGATGGTGCTTCTGGAGCTATAACTCCTGTAGCAGCAGGATCATCAGTGATAACCTATGAAGTAACAGGTACTGGAGGGTGTTCTAATGCCTCTGCAACAAGAACAGTAACAGTAACAGCGGTTCCAAATGCTGGTACTTTAAGTGGTACGGAAGCTGCTTGTTTAGGCGGAAGTGCTGTAACCTTTACATCTGATGGCGATGCAGGTACTTGGTCAAGTGGAACAGCAGGTGTTGCTACGATCAATAGTTCAACTGGAGCTATTACACCAGTGTCAGCTGGTAGTTCTGTTATGACTTACACGGTTACTGGTAGTGGTGGTTGTTCAGATGCTACTGCTACAAGAACTGCAACAGTGAATACTGCACCTTCTGTAAGCGCAGGAAGCGATGTTTCTGCAAATACTGGAGGCTCAATTGCTTTAGATGCAACAGTGTCTGGTAATCTTACTGGTTCAGATTTGTTTACTGAAGCCCAATCTGAAACAGCCAATTATGGTTCAGGTTCTTTTGGTGGGGAATCTCTTGCTGATCCAAACTGGTCAGGTTCTACTTGGAAAGGCCAATCAACTACAACCGGTTCTGGAGATACAGGGCCATCAGGCCCACAGTCAGGAGATGATTATATGTATTTTGAGGCGTCAAATAATTCAACTGGTAGTTTAACATCATCAACTACAAATAAATCTGCAATATCGATAAGTTTTTATTACCATATGTATGGATCGTCTATTACCAATCTTAAACTTGAAACTTACGACGGCTCATCATGGACTCAGAGATGGATTGTTAGTGGTCAACAGCATGGTTCGTCTGCAGCTAGTTGGACGTTAGCGACAGTGGATTTAACTAGTTACACAGTCACTCAAATAAGATTTACCGCTAATTCAAGTTCAGTTAGTGGTGATATTGCATTAGATAATATTAATGTCACATATGGAAATGCAACTTACGCATGGTCTACAGATGCTTCAAATGGAACAACTGGATGGAGTGCTACAAATACTGTTGATATTACAGTGACCGCAAGTGCTGATGGCACCCATGTTGGTGATTATACTTTAACGGTTACGGACGCAAACGGATGTCAGGCCTCTGATGTTGCAGCTGTTACTGTTACTACACCTACAATTTCAACTTCAGGTACTTTAAGTACATTTACAGCATGTTCTGGTGTTGTTAGCTCTGAACAAAGTTTTTCTGTTTCGGGTACAAATATGGCTGCTAATTTAGTTGTTACACCACCCAGTGGATACGAGGTTTCTACTTCTTCAGGCTCAGGGTTTGGGTCAAGTGTAAGTTTGAGTCCAAGCAGTGGTACTGTTTCTTCTACTACTATATATGTTAGAACTACAACTGGTGCTTCTAATGCAGATGGTGGTAATATTGCATGTACATCAACTGGTGCAACAACTGTTAATGTTGCCACAGGTTCTGCTACTATCAATAGTGCGCCTAATGTTACAGTTTCAGTTAGTGAGTCTAGTGGAAATACTAACGATGATGGTGTAGTTTGTAACGGAGCAAGTGTGACATTGTCAGGAGGAGGAGCAAGCTCTTATTCGTGGGATAATAGCATAACAAATGCTAGCGCATTTACAGCATCATCTACAACAACATATACTGTTACTGGGACAGATGGTAATGGATGCACGAATACTGCTCAACAAACTATTACAGTTAATGCTTTACCTACAACCCCAAGTGCAGGTAGTGATATTACAGCAGATCTTGGAGATGCTATTACAATGGCAGCTACATCTAATTTGAGTTCAACATCAATTACAACTGAAAAAATCACATCCACAAATAATGATGCTTTTCAGTATACTACATCGGGAACTGTATATCTTGATGACACATACTACAATCTTAGACTTGGAGATCGAGGTTCAGGTTATGGCGATTGTTGGGTTGCTCTAAGGTTTACCTCAGTCCCAGTTCCACAAGGTGCATCTATTTCATCTTCGGAACTCAATATCAGATCCTATTACTCTTCTTCTTATGACGCATTAACTGGAAACTTAAATTTAAAAATACATGCTGAAGATACTGATGATGCTCCGTCACTTTCTAGTTCTAATAGTAGTATTTCTAATAAAACTAGAACAACAGCAGCAGTGGATTGGGATATAACTAGTACTTGGAGCACAGACACATATTATCCATCTCCTGATATAAAATCAGTCATACAAGAAATTGTTAATCGTGCTGGATGGTCCTCTGGAAATGATATTACGATTATTTTAAAAGATGATGGAACATCTGCAGGAACAACTAGAAATATTAATGAGTACTCTTGGTCATCAACAAACGCAAATAAATTAGATATTTCATACACCAATGGAACAATGGCATGGACCACAGATGCAAGTGCAGGAACTGGTGGATTTGCCAATACTACAGAAGATCCTCAAATTACCGCTTCAGCAGATGCTACACATGCTGGAACTTACACGCTTACTGTTACTGATGGAAATGGGTGTACTGCTAGTGATGCAATGACAATAACTACTTCAACACCTACCATAACAACATCCGGAACATTAAGTACCTTTTCGGCTTGTGCAAGCGCCAATAGTGCTGAGCAAAGTTTTTCAGTTTCTGGTTCCGATTTGACTAACGATATCGTTGTTACACCTCCTAGTGGTTATGAAGTGTCGACAACTTCTGGTTCTAGTTTTGCAAGTAGTGTAACTTTGGCTCAAAGTGGCGGAACAGTAAATTCAACAACTATTTATGTGAGAACTACTACTGCTGCTTCTAATGGAGATGGTGGTAATATTGCTTGTACTTCTACAGGAGCAACTACGGTAAATGTTGCTACTGGTTCAGCTACTATAGTAACTGCTCCTAACGCTGGAACCGTTAGTGGTAATTCAGCACTTAATGTTGGTTCAGCAGTAACATTAACTTCAAGCGGAGATGCAGGAGGAACCTGGAGTTCCGATAATACTTCTGCCGCAACAATTAATTCTTCAACTGGTGCTGTTTCCGCAGTTGCAACTGGAAATGCAGTGATGACATATACAGTGTCTGCATCACCATGTAGTGATGCTACAGCTACGAAAACAGTCAATGTAACAAATGATTTCTTAAGCTCTGGCTCTTCTTCAAATTGGAGTAGTACTTCTGCTTGGGGTGGAGGTGTTGTGCCACTGTCCTCTTCTGACGTTACAATTAGCCATGATATGACAGTTGATGTAAGCACTAATACTCTAACTAATTTAACAGTAGATAATTCTAAAACATTAACAGTAGCTACAGGCAATACCATTACAGTCAGTGGTGCAAGCGACGTTAATGGTACTATTTCTGTAACAGGAAATTACGATGCAAATGGTGCTTTTGATGGTACTGGTGGTACAATAACGATTAATTCTGGTGGTAATGTGTATATGTCAAGTACAATAACAAGTCTTGGAACTCTGTCTAATTCAGGAACAATACATTTTGATGGTTCTTCACCACAGACTATTCCAGGAAATTCCTCAAAAGGAACACAACCGCTAGGAAATTTTACAGTTGACGGTTCTAATAAAACTTTATCAAATTCACCTGCTGGTACTAAATATACAATGACAGGACTTACATTTGGTGGTGGTTCACCTGATTTAGATTTGAATAGCCAGGAACTAGAATTTCAAAATGGTGCAACAATTTCTGGAGCGACTAATGATAAGCATATTATTGATGGCGCAAATGTTACTGTTAAATATAATTCAAGTTCCACAAAAGCTTTTAAATTACCAATTGGTCCTGATGGAGCTCTCAGAGGTTTTGAAGTTAAGCCCTCTTTAAATACGGCAACAGTTTATACACTTGAATATAAATCTGGAACGCCAGTTGCTTTAAGTTCCTCTCATCCCGTTTTTGGAGTTCCTGTAACACACACTAATTTAACATCAATAAATAATCATTATTACTATAATATTAGCCCTGATGTAAATACAAAAACTCAAATAACTCTTGCCTACGAAGGTTTAGATGATCTTCCAGCTACATCTGATAGATACATGATCCACTGGGATGGTTCTCAGTGGGAAGAGTTAGCTGTATCTATGGGTGACGTATTTTCAACTGCTACCCCTGGTGACTCAATAATGGTTGAAACAAATGACTTTAGTTTTTTCGGACAAGGTTCAGGTGGGGGTGATGCATTACCAATAGAGTTAGTTTCTTTCGATGCATCTTGTGGAGATAACGAAGTTAATCTTGAGTTTGTTGTCGCTTCTCAACTTAATAATAATTATTATAGTATTGAAAGAAGTATCGACAATAAAAACTGGACTGTTTTAAAAGAGATTCCAGGTGTTGAAGGTGGAGCCACATCTGTTGAAATGACTTATAAGTGGACTGATACTAATCCACTAAGGGGACAGAGCTATTATCAGCTTTCCCAAACTGATTTTGATGGAACCAGTAAAACTTTTGCTCCAATAAGTATTAGTTGTAACAACTCCTTAGATAATCAGTATAGTGCATATCCTAATCCTGTTAAAGACCAACTACTGATAGATATTGAATTAGATGTGTATCAAGGAGATAATGTTAAATTAGTTCTTCTAGATATTAATGGTAAAATAGTAAAAGAAGAACCTGTTAAATTCAATAGAGGGTTTAATCACTTTGAGTTAGATACAAAAGATTTACCAAAAGGAGTTTATCTATTACGATTCAATGGTTCTGTAAGCCATATTAAGGAGTCAAGAATCATAAAAAAGTAATATAAATATTTAGATTTTAAATATCAATTTTAACTTTTTAATAAATTTCATTCATAGATAATTATAATATTCATTTATTTTTTAAATTTAGCTAGTTATTTTTTGAAAAATTAATGATTAAATCAATTATTATAGATGATGAGCGAAAGTCACGAGATTTTTTAGAAAAATTAATTCTTAAGTACTTATCCGACAAGTTAGAGGTAATCTGTAAATTGTCATGTATTGAAGATTCTATTGATGCAATTAATAATCACTGCCCCGACTTAATTTTTTTAGATATTAGGTTAAATAATAATTCTGGCTTAGAGCTACTTTACCATTACAAAGATACAAAGCCATTTGATGTTATTTTTGTGACTGGATATAAAGATTATGGTATTGATGCGGTTAAATATAATGCAGTTGACTACATACTCAAACCAGTAAATATTAATGACCTAGTTAGTGCTATTGACAGGTATGAAAAAAAGTTATTTGAGTCCAGAAACCTTTTTGAAGGTAGGAGACATGCTGTAGATGCAGATAAAATAAGTAATTCAATAGCTTTTCCTTCAAAAAATGGATACGTACTTGAAAAAATTTCCTCAATTATATACTGCGAAGCAAAGGGAAATAAAACCGATATTTATTTAAAGGGTAAAGACAAAATAAAAGTTTCTAAAACACTTAAGGACGTAGAAAAGATGATTAATCACTTTGATTTTTTTAGAATCCATAAATCATTTTACCTAAATATGAATTTTATAAACTCATACAATAAATCAGATCATTTAGTTGAACTAAATACAGGCATTCATCTTCCTGTTTCAGTTAGAAAAAATGATGGATTTAAAAAAAAATTAATAAGTAGAAATTAGATTCGCATTCAATGAAATGTAGTTTATTGCAGTTTAAATATTTTTCTTTTTTACTTATATTTTTCATTTCTATTTCCATTAATTACGATTTTATTGCTCAAAGTTCAACAAACTTAAATATAAATGACGGTTTACCCTCAAATACAATAAGGTGTTTTCATAGAGCTAGTAATGGAATTTTATGGATTGGTACTGATGCTGGATTATGTAGTTACGACGGAAGAGATTTTAAAGTTTATGACCAAACTGATGGACTTGCAAGTAATCAAATATATTCAATAGTTGAAGATAATTTTAATAATTTATGGATTGGCTGTTACAATGGTGGCATCTCCTATTTCAATGGATCTGATTTTAAAAGTTTTACAATTGAAAATGGATTACCCACTAAAAAGGTGAGAAAACTATTTTTTAAAGATCAACTTCTGTTTATTTCAAGTGAAGACAAACTTATAATTTATGACCGAAATAAATTTTATTACAAAGATTTTATAATGCAAGTAATGTCAGTTGTTGAAACTGAAAATTCTATTAACGTCATTTCTCAGGCAACTGGTCTTTATGAGCTTAGCTATGATAAAGATTCATTGGAAAATTTTAGCCTTGACAGTAGCGGTTGGTTTGGCTCTCTATACGGTGGCGTTAATTACAACAATGGGTTATTATTATTTAAAAATAACGAGCTTAATCATATAAGAAAAGATAGTAATGCAAACAAATATTTAAATAAGGTAATAAATACAAATTCACTAACCACTGCTGCTAGTGTTGTAAATGATAGCATAATATATCTTGCTCAAGGAGATATAACTTTAAATAATGGCGGGTTATTTAGATTACATAAAAACATTGTAGAAAATGTAAATGACGAATTTGGTGTAGAGAGTAATCATATTTTGAGTTTTTATTACGATAATTCAAATAAAATATTGTGGGTAGGGACAGTGGATAAAGGTATATATATTTTGTTGTTGAATCGTACAATTTCTTTTCCGATAAAGTTAAATAAGGGAGAGCTTGATTATGAAAAGTATGGTGGAATAAAAGATATTGATGTAGATTACAATGGTGACATTTGGTGTATAACTGCAAATAGTTTATTCAAATATAAAAATGGAAAAATTAAAAGCTTTTATTCAAAAAAACTATTTGAAGACATAATTAAGAGCAACCAAGAATGGAAAAATAGAATAGCTAGTTCTAAAATAAATATTGATTTTGTAAAAAAAGACCTAAAAAATTTCAAGTTATATAACATGCAAATTATGAACAGTAGTATTTGGATTAGCTCCGATCATGGTATATTTAAATATGAAATTAAAAAGAATGAATGGGAATATAATTTGAACGATAGTCAGGTTTTTTTTGTTAATACGGAAAATGAATTAATTATTCAACATTCGCACGGGTTTCTTAAAAAGCATTCGGATATCTTTAACGAAGACAATGTTTATACTTTCAAAAAAGACGGTGAGGATATTCCATTTGATGTTTCTCAAATAATTAATTATAAAAATAATATTTGGTGTGCTTCAAAAGCCAAAGGATTGATAAAACTTTTAGATTCTAATTTTACTTTTTTTAATTCTACATTAAATGAGTCTAATATAAATCACCTAACAGCAAATGATTCTATTTTATTTTTAGCAACTCAGACTGGAAAAGTTTATGGTGTTGAGGAAAAAAAGGATTCTCTAATAGTAAAATTTAAACTTTACCCAGAAAAAGATATAGTTGGTAATTACATTTATTTTATTGAATATTTAAACGAAAGACTTTTTGTAGGAACAAATAAGGGCTTAAACATATTTGA
>MDTC01182949.1_pt1 | contig 13544 bp, 10 predicted proteins | sample 811181 | NCBI WGS metagenome assembly MDTC01 (sample SAMN05326644, study PRJNA326480) | marine metagenome | isolation source: seawater | place: Pacific Ocean: North | collected 2011
GATTTCGGGCGCAACAACGCCAAGCTGCCATTTTAATGGCAGCCAGCTTGTGGACCAGCCAAACACCACGCCAGCATAAAGCAGCATGTCAAACGGCGCCATATCGCCTCCTTATTGGCAGGCTATAACCGCTAAGCCGAAACCCAGTCCTTGGGATCAATATCAAGATAGGCCTCAACCGCAGCGATGGCGATTACAGATTTAGTAATATGAACATCATCAACGACATCCAAGCCGCCTTTGACAACTTGGACTGCCGCATTTCCGCGTGGAAGCTTGGCGGCCACAATGGCTTGGTCAACCTTTTCAGGGTCCTGCACGGCAATCGTCACACGCACATCCATATCGGCATGATCAAGCCCAAGAGATCGAAACAGAGTCAAAGAACTATGGTGAAGCGCGTCATTAACAGCTCGGCACGCCGCCTTTGTATAGTCCTCACCATAAAGATCATTACCGGTACCCATCTCAAGAATGATACGTTTCATCATGCGGCTCCTGCAGGCTCAAGATCGAGATAGACTACCACCGCTGCATTGGCGATAACGGTAACGCCACCATCAGGCTTAGGCACGTCAAGACCGCCATGAACAGCACGAACGGCCCCCTGCCCATAAGGCAAGATTGCGGCAACCTTGTCAGTATTTACCTTTTCCGGCTGCTGAACGCCAATCTCCACTTCGATGATCATTGCAGACCGATCAAGGTCGAAGGCATCAGCAACCGATAAAGAATTATGCCAAAGCGCGTCTTCAACCGCACGGCATGCCGCCCGCGTATAATCTTGCTGGCGAAGCGAACTGCCCATGCCAAGTTCCATCAACATCCGTTTTTTTGCCATGACCAAAACACCTCAATGTATCCAAGGATATGCGGACAACCGCACCAATTACCAGCAGAGTTATAATCATTTGTTTTGGCAAAACCAACCCAAACTAACGCGGATCCCTATCAGGCAAGCCCAAGCGCCGTTTGCACTTCGATTGTCCAACCAACAAAACTATTGTCACCGCTTTCGACAAGCGGTCGTTTGATCAAGGTTGGATTCGTCATAAGCAACACCAGAACAGGCTGCTGGCGAGCCTGATCATCAAGCCCGCGCCATGATGTTGATTTACGATTTACCAGAACCGCATCACCATGTTCATCGAGCCATTTTTGCAGTTGCTCAACCGCAACTGGCGTTACCCGAAGATCAATAAATTCAACTGATTGCCCAGAAGATTTTAGCGCCTTTAGGGCCTTTTTACAGCTATCACAATTTTTCAGCCCATAAAGTTTCACAATCCACCTCCTGTTTGATTGAAGGCAAGCTTACCGTCCCACAACGGTCCTGCCAAGCAAGGCATTTGTGATGTTTAATCAGGAATAGCCCCAGTCATAACAGCACTTGTCATGTTAAATCAAAACGCGCAGATTCAATTACTAAATGCCCTAAGTCAATAACTGTCCTAAATCAATAAATAACCCAGATAAATTAATTTTGGGCGCCATCACGATCCACGCCCCCCTTTTTGGAGACAGCTTTGCTTCGCCGTTTCATCTATGCCAGCCATGAACGCCAGATAAACCGAACCTATCGCAACCGGCTTGCCAATCGGGGTAGCACCGCCCAAGGCGTTTTCTGGCGTTCACAAACAAGTCAGATTGCGCGTTTTGACGCTTTGCTGTCACTTGTACATCTATTAGCACCCCAAAAGCCGGTCACAATTGCCGATGTTGGCTGCGGATATGGTGCCATGCTAGCATTTATAAACAAGACGCCAGCCTATGCCCAAACAATCTATCATGGGGTTGATATCAATCAAGCAATGATCGCCGCTTGCCATCAGGCATTTCCTGCCAACAATGCGCTTTTCACAATTGGCAATGCGCCACTAAAATTTGTCGATTTTTGTGTGTTTTCCGGTACTTTCAACCTGACCCATAGTGACGGTCCTGACCTATGGATGGATTATATCTTTGCTTGTCTTGACCGTTGCATGGCACGGGCGCGTTATGGGCTGGTGCTTAATCTTTTATGTGCACCAAAGGCCAAGATTGAAAATCAGAGATATTATGCGAATCGTGCAGCCTTTGTCCGCCGTGCCGAAGCCGCGATTGGCCCAACCCAAGCGCAACCAACAAAATACGTTTCCGGTGACGTCAGTTTTGTGATTACCCGAAAAACCTAATCAAGCCGGTTAGAATTCGATTGACATACCGTCATGCCCAACTGAACAGCGTCCGTCAAAGCTACGGCCAATTTCTGCCTTCCAATCGGCATCATTGCAAATATCGCGTTCAGGTGGAATCAGGTGATTTAACACCAGATACCCAACATTGGCAGCAGCAGCAATTTGCCCTGCCTGTTCAGCAAAGCTATGCGCCGCAAGAAGGTGGTTTTTAAGCCGGTCATCACCGGTTTTGGTTTTGGCCAGCACATAATCAAGTCCTTTTGCCAGCATCGCTTCATGCACCAGAACATCACTATTCTTGGCAAAGCCGGCTAAAGATGGCAAATAACGGGTATCGCCGGAAAATGTGATTGATTTACCGTCTGCGTCAAAACGTAAAGCATAGGAATCAACAACCGGCGGATGATCATTACGCATGGCGAATACAGTTAGGTCATTATCATCAACAAGCCGAATTGGATTGGGTGTTTTAGCGTCAATGATGTTGATCTGCGCCATTGCAGCAAATGGCACACGCCCCTCATCCGCCATTCGGATGGTGATGTCAAACCGCATCATTTCGCAAAATTGATGCCAAATAGCGGCAATTTCAGGCGGGCCGAACACCGACACTGGCCGATCAAGACCAGCCGTCCATGCGGTATGAAGCAACGCACCGAATTCAAGAATGTGATCCGAATGGCAATGGGTGATAAAGATGTCGGTTAGGCCGACCAATGGATAGCCTGCTTTAACCATGCTGGCGCTAACGCCAAGGCCACAATCAATAATGATCGACCGTCCGGCGATTGCCAGATGCGACGATGTCGGCAAAAAAGACGCACCTTCGTCGCGAAGTGACGGGCCGCCCTTAGTGCCAAGTAAAACTAGATTTGCCATATTCACTACTTTGTCATGTTCCCTGCTTTATCACTATGCTCGAGCAGCCGGTTTTACAATAACCGGTTTTGCACCAAACCAGCGATAGGCAGTTTTGCAGCAGATCGACAAAATTGGCAATGGATTGATGGAGGAGAACCCGCGTATCAGCATAAACAAAACTTTCGGTTGACCTTCAGATAGTGAACTGAAAAATTAAACACACCTTGCAAAAAACCCATGATTCGGCTGCAAACATTTGGGCTGTCTTGCCGACGCATTACGCAAATCAAACCGAACGGCAATTTTCGTCATTAGCCGCGATATATGATAGTGTGAAAAATAATAGCAGGAGTGATGCCATATTTATTTAACAAATGCTGTTGCTAATAATTAATATGTCTCAAAAAGTTGAGTCACAGTGTGTCGAGATGTTCCATCCTTGTGCCGACAACAAAATAATGTCCTTTTGTTATTTAACTGACCACTTATTGATAGATTTAAAGAGTGTAGATTTTTTTATCGACTAATGCGTAGTCAATGGAAGACCGAAAAATAGCCAGAAATGACTGTAATTAAGCAAATAATCATTACTATCGAAACTAAAGAATAGTTAGGCTTTTCTATTAGGTTTGACTCGTTCAGAGCTTCTAAAGCCCCATTGGCGTTTTCGGCTTTTCACAAAATTCATCTGCATACCTCGTTTGAATTTCACGGATTATCCGCTCAGATGCTTCTGTCCCTAATAATGCCGCTTTCTTATTTATCTCTTTGGCAATATGGCGCAGATTATCAGGCGAAAGCTTTTTAACCAAAGCGTGCAATTTGTAATCGCATTTTTTTAGCTGCTGGAAGTACTTCTATATGTATTTTCTAATCTTCTTATAGAACGGGCTCGCCACCGTTTTCAGCATCAAAGCCCTCTTTGTCAATAAATGAAGAGCCTCTGCTTTCAGGTTTTGTTTTTTCATCATATTCTTTGCATTTCTTAGGATTGGACAAAACCTCAAAACTAACGTTTATGCTTTTTAGTTTTTCTTCAGTATATTTTTTGTCTACGACCAATATATCTGGGTGATATTTTTCGCTAATGCTCTATGCGCAGCCTTTATGACTTCAATTCCTGCACTTTAGTCGACACCAAGAAGTTCATAGCAATTCTGGGTCATAAACCTTATTTCCATCGACTAAAAGAAACAGCAAAAGACAAAAAAGCCAAACCACACAAAATACACATTGTAAAAAGCATACATTAATTTCCTTTAGTTTATAAAGTTGTCTGATTGCACGGCTGGTGCGGAGGGTAATTGTTATCCAAAACACCCCTTCATTCAGCAACTCTTAAATCGCCATTAACACGCTACCTAGACGCCACAAAGCACTTCTCAATGAAAAAACTAAAGTTAAGCCAAACGACTTGCTTTTCAGCCTCTGAAATAAATCAAAGACAAGTACGTGTTAGGTTATTGAAATTATGAAGAATTAATGGCGGGAGTGACGGGACTCGAACCCGCGGCCTCCGGCGTGACAGGCCGGCGCTCTAACCAACTGAGCTACACCCCCTTAAAAACAAGGCTTGACGATGTGAGTTTGTAACATGGTTTTGCCATCGGACAACCCCAAAAATGCGTTTAACCGGACAAGAATTCAAAAAAAAATTTATCCTGTCTTCCTAATGCGCCAAAGCAGCATAAACAGCGCCCAGCAACAAGCAGCGCCTTTTGTGAACCATCTATATTTTGGGAAAAAATGCGAAGGTGGTGGGTGGTGAGGGGTTCGAACCCCCGACCAACTCGGTGTAAACCGATTCTTCAACATTCCGTTGTCGTAGCGTTGTAATCTATTCAGTCCCCTACGAAAGAAGACCCTTAGAATCCACACTACGGAGTCGGTGGTTACAAGTGTATTACACCCGTTATTGCACCCGTTATTATACCAGGATTGCACCCATCTGATCTACTCGATATCTACGAGTAGGTCGCCTATAAGACCACTATAGACCCCATCAAAACAGCGTTTTTAGCAGACCCCTACACTTATACAACATAGGCTACCTTAGATGACCTGACCCAAAGACGAGATTTCTGCCCTACTAGGGTCTGCAACCAACGCCTTGATCATCATTCACAAGAAGAAACACAAGAGATCGCTCGGATGATACAGGAACAAGCAGTAACTAAGTTCCCAGTCAGCTGGCTGGCACTGTGTGATGGCACACACATTGCAAAAGAAGCAGCATGACGATCTATGCACTAAGCCCATCAGTTAACGCTGGTGGGCTTTTTTTCGTGGTAAGCCCCACCAGCGTTTTGGGAAAACTGGTGAGGCTCACCGTTAGGGAGATATCCTAACTACTTTGATGTGGTGTTTGTATGAGCCGAAAACGATTAGACATTTTGTCGCGGAAATTGGTTTTTTCGTCTTTGATATTGAAAGCATTTACCAATGGATATTGATCAGATTATCGCTAGTGACGCATGGCTACAGGCCATGGAAAGCCTATATGGCAGAGAATATGTCGAACAGCTGATACGAAATGTAGACGAAGGTAAACAAGACAACGATGAAGTATCGTCTGAATAGGCCATGCATAACTAATCAGAGATTTCTCACTATTGTAACGATCAAAGCCCCACTAAGTGGCATAGCAACCCAAAATGACAGAAGGATTATTCTCAATCATGTTTTGTCATGACCCAATTTGTCCTCTGGATCAGTCCAATTCCAGAACCAGGTGAGCCAAGTTCGTTGTAAAAGAACACCTAAACCAATCCCGCCAGCCATGTACATCAACCATAACTTGACACACTGATTTTCCCTGGCAAAAGAAGATGGGGCGACGACCAGCAATCGGTTATATTACTATATGATTGAACTGACCGTCTTATGTCACTCTATATAAAACATCGTAACATAGATTGGGTCCGTCCCTATTCAGGCTCTCGACCTTCATCAATAGCTTCAGCCTCATGTTGGGTGCAATGATTGCACCAAGGACAAGGGACTGAAGTGGAAACTGACTTATTGTCTTCGTAAATAAGTTTTTGTAAACATTGCGACAATTGAATGGTGGGTGGTGAGGGGCTCGAACCCCCGACCTACTCGGTGTAAACGAGTTGCTCTCCCAGCTGAGCTAACCACCCTATTCGTTCCGCAATTATTGTTCACATAAGTGAGAATAGATAACGCCGACCCTTATATCGGGCCGGCGTTAAAAAAGATATATTAAAATTAGCTATTCACGGCATCTTTTAAAGGAGCGCCAGCTTTAAACTTGGGTTGCTTAGATGCCTTGATCTGGATCGCTTCACCAGTTCTTGGATTGCGGCCAGTTGTTGCTGCGCGGCTTGCAACAGAAAACGTACCAAAACCAACAATACGCACATCACCACCTGACTTCAACGCACCTGCAATGCTGTCAAAAACACCATCAACGGCGCGACCAGCATCGGCCTTTGTCAGACCAGCTGCATCAGCAACTGCAGAAACGAGATCATTTTTATTCATAGGAACCCCCTGTTTGTAGGTTTCAATTAAAAGATAAATATTAAGCCGAATTTACACCCCTTTTCCAATACTAGCAAAGGATTTTCTCAAGAAAACCGCCAAAGAATAGCGGTTTAAATCTTAAAATATTACAAAAAGGTTAGTGCGCGACAACATCACTGTTGTTCTCCGTTTTTTCGACAACCGGAAGCGTAGCCCCATTATCCCCTGGTGGCTCAAGCACGGCAGGAACCGGTTCACGTACCAAAGCCGCCGACAAAGCCTCGTCAACCATGGCCACAGGCACGATTTCAAGCGCACCTTTGACATTGTCAGGGATATCAGCAAGATCTTTTTCGTTTTCCTTTGGAATCAGAGCGGTTTTCAACCCGCCACGTTGCGCTGCAAGCAGCTTTTCCTTTAACCCGCCGATAGGCAAAATACGGCCGCGAAGCGTAATCTCGCCGGTCATTGCCACATCGCGACGAATGGCGATTCCGGTAATGGCCGAAATGATCGATGTCGCCATTGCCACACCCGCAGATGGGCCGTCTTTTGGCGTTGCGCCCTCAGGGACGTGAACATGAACATCATGTTTGGCAAGATCAGCCAGATCAATGCCATAGATTTGTGCGCGCGATTTGATAAAGAATTCTGCAGCCTGAATCGACTCTTTCATAACATCACCAAGCTTGCCAGTCGCGCTAACCTTGCCTTTGCCAGGCACCTTCACCGCTTCGATATTCAGCAATTCACCGCCAACCTCGGTCCATGCAAGCCCAGTGCTAACACCAATCTGGTCATTATCTTCCATTTCGCCAAAGCGGAACCGGATAACGCCAAGATAATCTTCAATATTATCCGGTGTGACCGTCACTGAAGTCTCTTTGCCAGATACGATTGCCGTAACGGTTTTCCGGGCAACCTTTGCAATTTCTCGCTCAAGATTACGAACCCCAGCTTCACGCGTGTAAAGCCGGATGATCGAACGGACTGCTTCGTCAGTGATGGTTAATTCGCCGTCTTTCAAGCCATGATTATCAAGCTGCTTTTTCATCAGATGACGTTTGGCGATTTCCAACTTTTCATCTTCCGTGTAGCCAGATAGACGAATAATTTCCATCCGGTCCATCAAAGGCGGCGGCATGTTCAATGTGTTGGCCGTCGTAACAAACATCACATTCGAAAGGTCAAAATCGACTTCCATATAATGATCCTGAAACGCGTTATTCTGCGCTGGATCAAGCACTTCGAGAAGAGCCGACGTCGGATCACCGCGCCAATCAGCGCCAAGCTTGTCAACCTCATCAAGAAGGAATAGCGGGTTATTCATTCCAGCTTTTTTCATGCCTTGAAGCACCTTGCCGGGCATTGACCCGATATAAGTGCGGCGGTGGCCACGAATTTCGGCTTCATCACGAACGCCGCCAAGCGCCATCCGCACATATTGACGGCCGGTCGCTTTGGCAATTGACTTGCCAAGAGATGTTTTACCAACACCTGGCGGGCCAACAAGACAAAGAATAGGTCCCCGCATGGCTTTGGTTCGCTGCTGAACGGCAAGAAACTCAACGATGCGGTCTTTCACTTTATCAAGGCCATAATGGTCGGCATCAAGAACCGCGCGCGCCGCAACAATGTCTTTCTTCAGCCGGCTGGCTTTTTTCCACGGCAACGCAACAATCCAGTCAAGATAGTTACGAACAACGGTCGCTTCGGCGCTCATCGGCCCCATATTGCGCAGTTTTTTCAACTCGGCGGCGGCTTTTTCGCGAACCAACCTCGGCAGCTTCATGTCTTTAAGCTGAGCTTCAATCTCATCAAGCTCATTCATACCATCCTCGCCCTCACCAAGCTCTTTCTGGATGGCCTTCATCTGTTCATTCAAATAATATTCGCGCTGGGTCTTTTCCATCTGCCGCTTAACGCGGTTGCGCACTCTTTTTTCGACCTGAAGCGCGCCAATTTCACCTTCCATCACACCCAAAATCTTTTCAAGGCGCTCATGCACATCAAGCGTTTCAAGCAAATCTTGCTTTTCGGCAATTTTCACAGCCAGATGTGAAGCAATCATATCGGCAATTTTGTCAGCCTCATCGACCTGCTCAACCGCACTCAAAACCTCTGACGCGATCTTTTTGTTCAGCTTGATGTATTGCTCAAACTGCTGAACCGTTGCCCGGCTCAGCGCGGTTGTATCAGCGCCACGGTCACCCGTTTGTTCAACTGGCTCAGCCTCAACAAACAAATAGCCATTGTCATCTGTCAATGTATCAAGACGCACACGCAAACGCTCGCCACCTTCAACAAGCACCTTTACCGCCCCGTCGGGCAGTTTCAATAGCTGCAAAATCGAACCAACAGTTCCGGTGGTGTACAGGCCATCACCATCAGGATCTTCAATGCCAGCTTCGGTTTGAGTTGCAAGGATGATCTGCTTGCCTTCAGCCATGACAGCCTCAAGCGCCTTGATCGATTTTTTCCGGCCAACAAAAAGCGGTACAATCATGTGCGGAAACACGACAATGTCGCGAAGTGGAAGAACAGGAAGCGCAGTTACAGACGAAACAGTCATTGGAAACAACCCTTAACTAGACAAATCAGAATGACGGCGCTAACCGTCCCATTCTTCTAATATGGGGCCTGTATGATTAGCTTTCAACCGTCCAAACGCACAAACCAGCAGGGCAATTATGCGCCCTGTTCTGCTCCTTGCGTCCGCTTGGCATGAACAACCAGCGGTGCGGCGCCATTATCGACCACGTCACCATTGATCACCACTTCTTCGATATCACCAGTCGTTGGAATATCAAACATTGGCTCCATCAGGATATTTTCCATAATTGACCGAAGACCACGCGCGCCTGTTTTTCGCTCAATCGCCTTTTTAGCAACGGCTTTAAGAGCGTCATCGCGGAATTCAAGATTGACGTCATCCATTTCAAACAGCTTTTGATATTGTTTCAAAAGCGCATTTTTCGGCTCTGTCAGAATCCGGATCAACGCCTCTTCATCAAGATCTTCAAGCGTCGCTACAACTGGCAGCCGGCCAACAAACTCAGGAATCAGGCCAAATTTGATCAAATCTTCCGGCTCAAGTTCAGCAAGAAGTTCACCAATTTTGCGGTCATCTGGATCGCGTACATCAGCACCAAAACCAATGCCAGCACCCTTATGGCGCCCAGCGATCAGCTTGTCGAGACCGGCAAATGCTCCCCCACAGATGAACAGAATATTGGTGGTATCAACCTGCAAAAATTCCTGTTGCGGATGCTTCCGCCCGCCTTGTGGTGGCACTGACGCAACTGTACCTTCCATAATCTTCAACAAGGCCTGTTGTACGCCCTCGCCCGATACATCGCGGGTGATTGACGGATTGTCAGACTTGCGGGAAATCTTGTCGACCTCGTCAATATAAACAATGCCGCGTTGCGCACGCTCCACATTATAATCTGCAGCCTGCAACAATTTCAGGATGATGTTTTCAACATCTTCGCCAACATAACCAGCCTCGGTCAATGTAGTCGCATCGGCCATGGTGAACGGCACATCAAGCATCCGCGCCAGCGTTTGAGCCAGCAGCGTTTTGCCACAACCGGTAGGGCCAACAAGAAGAATATTCGATTTTGAAATTTCAACATCACCCGTGTGGCCGGCATTTGCTAGGCGCTTGTAATGATTGTGAACAGCAACCGACAAAACTCGTTTTGCCCGAGCCTGACCGATCACATATTCATCAAGAACATTTTTGATAGCGGCCGGTGTTGGCACACCATCGTTGCTTTTAGATAGCTGCGTTTTATGTTCTTCACGGATAATATCCATGCAAAGCTCAACACATTCATCGCAGATAAAGACAGTCGGGCCTGCAATTAGCTTGCGCACCTCATGCTGGCTCTTTCCACAAAAAGAGCAGAACAGCGTTCCCTTGTCAGAATCATCTTTTTTTGCCATTTTACGGCTCCTGCGCTTGATCGTTTGGGCGGCCTTGTCGCCGGCCAGTAGGTGTGTTGCAACTCTAGTCTAGAGCGCGTCCATAGTTACTTACAAACAAAAACTATGCCAAAGTCAGAAACCAGAGATCCAACATCAGGCAATAGCTTGGCTTTAACCTTCGGTCTTTGGGACTGGGCGCTTTTCAACCACCTGGTCAATCAGGCCAAAATTTTTCGCATCTTCGGCTGTCATAAAGGTGTCGCGGTCCATGATTTTTTCAATTTTTTTGATTGTTTTGCCTGAATGTTTCTCGTAAATCCCGTTCAAACGCTGGCGTAAATCGAGAATTTCCTTAGCGTGAATTTCGATATCGGTTGCTTGACCTTGAAACCCACCGGATGGCTGATGTGTCATGATGCGGGCATTGGGCAGGCTGAAGCGTTTGCCAGTCGCGCCTGCGGTCAGCAAGAGCGATCCCATCGAGGCAGCTTGCCCCATGCAAACGGTCGAAACATCCGGGCGGATATATTCCATCGTGTCATAAATTGCCAAACCAGATGTCACAATGCCGCCTGGCGAATTAATATACATTGAAATATCTTTGGTCGGGTTTTCCGATTCCAAAAAAAGCAACTGTGAACAAACAAGTGACGCAACACCATCATCAATCGGCCCGTTCAGGAAAATAATCCGTTCTTTCAGCAGCCGTGAGAAAATATCATAAGCGCGTTCGCCTCGATTGGTTTGCTCAACCACCATCGGCACCAGATTTGCCTGAATTGGATCATGCATCCGGTCCTGCACACTAAAAGGACAATTTTCACTATTTTGGCTCATTCACTGTCTCCTAAGACATCTCGCAAGACCGCAAGGCGCTGCTCAACTCATTTTAAATCACGCATCGATCAAAAAAGGCAGCTTTGAGCCTGCAGGAAGACCCACACCGTGACCGGTACCGCGGATTTTTATTATATGGGCATCGGCAAAAACGGTTCAAGCAAAAGATAAAGAAACCTTGCCGGTTTTCCCAAATTTTCAAAAAACCCAGCAAGAACGCCGATCAATCCAAAGAAATAGGGGCTAGCCAATCCATGAAAGGTCGTCCACCCTGTTAAAGCCGCCTCTTACAAAACCTTGTCTGGAGAACACGGCTCAAAAAACACAGTCCAGGAGACGCGGCCAGAAACAAGACCACAAGATCTGGCAGCCCTTATTATCCCCATAAAAGACATGCGAGATACGAATGCCTGCCCAATTTCCCTGTTCACCAGACAATTTGGTTTTTATTTTTTGGCAGCCGGCTTTTTGGCAGCCGGCTTTTTGGCCACGGTCTTTTTGGCGACGGCTTTCTTGGCAGCTGGCTTTTTCGATGCAGCCTTCTTTGAAGCGGGTTTTTTCACCTCGGCTTTCTTGGCCGGCGCTGCCTCTTCTTGTGCATTATACAGCGTATCCGCGTCGATTGTGAAATCAGTTACCTTGGCCATTTCAAGAATAAAATCAATGACTTTATCTTCAAATATGGGGCCGGCAATCTGCTGCATCGCTTTCGAGTTCTTTTCAAAGTATTCCAGCACCATTTGTTCTTGACCCGGGTAACGGCGCGCTTCTTCAAACACGGCGCGGCGTGTATCTTCTTCGGTCACATCAATATTGTTTTCACGGCCAATCTCGGTGATCAGGAGTCCGAGCCGTACCCGGCGTGCGGCAACTGACTTAGCTTCAGCTTTGGCATCATCACCCATGCCATCATCAGCAGCAGGATGGTCGTGGTCATCGTCATCGTCGTGATCCTGTTCAGCCGTTTTAGGGTTCATCGCCCGGGCAACTGATTCATATTCCTGTTTGAGCAATGATGGCGGCACGTCAAAAGCATCCCCTTCGGCAAGGGCATCAAGAACATTTTTCTTGGTCAATTGACGCAAGGCTGTTTGATGCTGGCCATTGATTTGCTCGGCAATTGCGCCTTTCAGACCGTCAAGATTTTCAAACCCAAGACGTGTAGCCAATTCATCATCAATGCTGGCATCAGATTTTTCATGAAGCTCGTTCACTTTAACTTGGAAAACAGCCAATTTACCAGCCAAATGGGCAGCTTGGTAATCTTCAGGGAAGGTTACCGGCACTTCAATTGTTGTACCCGGCTTAGCGCCGACAAGACCCTCTTCAAAACCCGGGATAAAGCTGTTTGAGCCAAGTTCAAGCGAATGGCCTTCGGCAGTACCGCCTTCAAAAGCCTCACCGCCGACACGGCCGATGAAATCTATCATTGCAACATCACCTAATTTCGCAGCGCGTGCCTTGGCAATTGGGGCGGTTGGCCGGTTTTCATCGGCAATTCGTGCCAAAGTTTCTTCAACTTCTTTTGGATCACTGTCAATTTTCGGGCGATAAACACTAACTTTGCCAAGATCAGGCAGTGTGATTGCTGGCATGACTTCACACTTAAGCGATGCTTCTAGGTCTTTGCCGTCGTCATAAGATTTGACATCAACCTCAGCCTGACTTGCAAGACGAAGATCATTGCCTTCGATTGCCTGACGAGTGCCTTCATCAAGCGCGGCCTTGATGACATCGCCGCGAACCTGATCGCTAAAGCGTGATTTCACAATCGACATCGGCACTTTACCTGGACGAAAACCCGGCATTTTTACTGTTGTCGTAATTTCTTCCAGCTTTTTTAAAATTTCGGCGTCAATCTCGGCTGCGGTGATTACGATTTGATATTCACGCAACAAACCTTCTGATTTGGTCTCAGACACATTCATCGAACCATTTATCCTTTATCTTGCCATGACCGGTTATCCGGCCGATTTGTGATACGGCGGCACAGCCATATCGGGTTTTCCCAGACCGGTTCGGCCTTTAGATAGTTTGGGCCAAACTATTTGTTGCCTCTACCGGCCTCACCTAAACTTTCGGACAAACGGCATCACCCGATGGGCATTTACCCTGTCCCCTTGACCCTGTGCCGCAAATGCGGTGAGCATACTTGCAGTCAGATGGTGCGGGCGGAGGGACTCGAACCCCCACGACTTTCGCCACTGGTACCTAAAACCAGCGCGTCTACCAATTCCGCCACGCCCGCAC
>MDTC01034343.1_pt1 | contig 13543 bp, 8 predicted proteins | sample 811181 | NCBI WGS metagenome assembly MDTC01 (sample SAMN05326644, study PRJNA326480) | marine metagenome | isolation source: seawater | place: Pacific Ocean: North | collected 2011
GATTACTTAGAAGGTGATATTGTTAAATTTACGGATGGTAAATATTATCGTTTGGAATCGATGCCTACAAATAATGAACCACCATGTACTAATGCAAATGAACCATTAGCAACCGGATCACCATGGAAAGACTTAGCCGATACTTATTATGGTGATAAGGGGGATAAAGGTCAAAAAGGTCAACAAGGTGATAAAGGTGAAAAAGGCGATAAAGGCGATAAAGGTCAAAAAGGTCAACAAGGTGATAAAGGCCAGAAAGGTCAGCAAGGTGATAAGGGTGAAAAGGGTGATAAGGGTGATAAAGGCCAGAAAGGTCAACAAGGTAATAAAGGTGATAAGGGTAACCAAGGTGATAAAGGTGATAAAGGTGCTCAAGGTGAACGTATCTATAGAGGTGATTTCCAAGGATTTGATTCTAGTACAAGTAAATGTACAGTTGATTACTTAGAAGGTGATATTGTTAAATTTACAGATGGTAAATATTATCGTTTGGAATCAATGCCTACAAATAATGAACCACCATGTACCGATTCTAATAAACCTACTGCTGCTGGGTCTCCATGGATAGATTTATCCGAGACTTACAAAGGTAGAAAAGGTGATAAAGGACAAAAAGGTGAACAAGGTGATAAAGGTGTTAAAGGTCAAAAGGGACAACAAGGTAATAAAGGTGAAAAAGGCGATAAAGGTGATAAGGGTCAAAAAGGCCAACAAGGTAACAAAGGTGATAAAGGTCAAAAAGGACAACAAGGTGACAAAGGCGATAAAGGTGATAAAGGTCAAAAAGGACAACAAGGTCATAAAGGTGCTCAAGGTGAACGTATTTATAGAGGTGATTTCCAAGGATATGATTCTAATACTAAAAAATGTCCAATTGATTACTTGGAAGGTGATGTTGTAAAATACACAGATGGTGACTATTATCGTTTGGAATCAATGCCTACAAACGGAGAACCACCATGCACTACTTCTAATAAACCTACTGCTACTGGATCATCATGGGTAGACTTAGGTGAAACTTATAGAGGTGATTCTCCTTACAAAGGCACGTTTGATGTTGCTAATACATATAACGATGGTGATATTGTAAAACATTTAGGTATTTTATATGTATTGTCATGTCCAAGTACAAATTTGAAATGCGGTGATAATCTTGTACCCGGAACAGATGCAGAATGGCAATCTTTACAGGTTACAGGTTCCCAAGGTTTACAAGGAGCTCAAGGTCAAGAAGGTAGAACTACAATACAAGGATATTATAGTACAGAAGTAACATATAAATCAGGTGATATTGTATTTTATCAAGGAGTGAATGATGCAGAAGAAAAACCATATCAATTTGTTTGTGTTCAAGGTGAATGCGAACCCGGAGAACCGGGTACAGAAAATACTTCGTGGGTTTCCCTTAGAGGAAATGATGGTGTAGCAAATGACTTATTGTATGGAATGTTAATTTTGGCAGCTGTTGTAGTAATATTGTTAGTGTTTTTCTTTGTCCAATTTCAGTGGTATCATATATGTTGTCCACCAAAAGGTTCTAAGCGACGTTCAGGAATGTCAAGGGGAAGAAGAAATTTCAACGACGAACCTGATTTTTGGAGGGCAGGTGATGATTATTCATACGGAGCAATAAAGAAAGGAGAAATTAATGACATGTACGAACCAAGATTAACAGTTCCAGACACTAATTGGTAAATAAAAAAATTTTAATGAATCAATAAAAAAACTTGTAGTTACATATTTTATATGAGAGTAAATGATTCAAGTATTAAAATAATCTAAATTTTAAATTATGTTTAATTTGAAAATACTTAGACATTTTTTCAAGTATTTTCTTGTTTGTGTATTTTGTATGCACAGCCAAGACATTACCTTGAATAAATGCACCGTAGCCTTCGTTCTCAGTCAATTTATTTCTATTTAAATCAAAAAAATCAGATTCGATATACAACCATTCTTCTTCACCAATTAAAAATAATTTATAACCATTTTGTTCTAAATATATGGCTGCTTGTTTTTGATCCCATGAATCATTATTATGTCTATTATCATTTTTTGCCCATGTACCCCCAAGTTCATACTGTATTATTGGAAATTTCTTTTGATTATCAATTAAATCTAAATTCATACCTCTTAATACATTAGGTTCATGCCCTTCTGTATCAATTAAAACATATATAGTTTCATTAATATTATTGTCAAAAACAAAACTAGACAATAAAACAGTACTTATTTTATTTTTTTGTAACTTCCATCCACGTTGACCTTTAGGATCATATAAACCAGCAGTACCACGAATACCACCAATTGCTAGATTGTGTTCAACTTTATCAGACCAACCAAGATTCTGCATATGAACATTTTTAAATCCAAGTAAGTTTGATTTTGCTTTCTTATAAAAATCAATTTGAATTTCAAAACCATAAAAAGTAATTGAATTACAAATATTTAAAATATGCATGGATGCCTCACCATCATTTGTACCACCAACAAAAACAACACTTTGTTTTTTATTTAAGCCAATGTCATTTATAATACCAAAAAAACGTTCTAAACCTTTCATATCAGCTTTATTTCCAAATTTTGACTTATTTTTAAAAATGTATTCTTGTAAAGCAGTATTATCTTTTAGTAACCTTATAACATCATTTTGTTCTTCCGGGTTTTTGGTGTATTTGTTGTAAAATATACATAATAATAACAAAATAAACAATAAAAAAATAAAATAATTTAACTTACAAGCACATATATTTTTAGTTTTAAAAAGTTTTGGGTTGTCTTTTGTCTTTTTGTTATCTTTAATAAATTTTAATTGCAACATTTTAAGTTACAAGGTTACAGATATTATATATCAATTGTCATTTTTAGGTAATAAATGTAACAAATCTGTATCTGATTCTTTTAGTTTAATTATTTTACCTTTATTAGGGTCTGGATCTTTGCTTGATAATTTACGGTCATATTCCAATGCCTCATAATGAGAATTACCATATTTTGGGTAAAACATTTCTTTACCATAATTGTATTTTATATGCGGATCATTTTTGTTTGATTTCATGCCAAATTGTCTAGAAAATAGAATTGGAAAAATGTAATTATGATCAACTAAATTGCATTTGCTTGCATACATGCTGTATAATAAATTACGAAACATTTTATTTTACCAGTTTTAGTACATTATTTATGACAATATATACTTATGTTAACTTTATAATAAATAACCATGAATACTAATACTTTAATCCAATTTATTTTACTTATTTCAGTAGTTTCAGCTACTAAACCAAAAATAATTAAAGCAATAACTGGTGGTTTAAACAACAGATTAAGGCAAGTTTTCTCGTACTATAATTACACACAAAAACACAATTTCCATCTTACAGTCATATGGGTAACGAATAAAGAATGTAATGGGTTTTTTTTGGATTACTTTGAACCAGTAACAGGAATTACATTTTTAAAACCATTTCAAGTTACAAATACAATGAAACAACAAATACAAAAAGAAGAAGATATACAAGAAATATACAAACAATATACTAGAGATTTATCAGTATTAAAACCAAAACCTTTTATTAAAACTATAATAAATCATAGAATTAATATTTTAAACCCAAAATACAGTTGTATGCATATTAGAAGAACTGACCATAGCAAATTGGCAAAAAAACGAAAACATTATACACCAGAAAAAAATTTTGAGTTTTTCATTAAACAAAAAACTCAATTTAAAGAAATTAAATTTTATTTAGCTACAGATAATAAATATACATACAGAAAATATCAAAAAATACTAAAATTTAAATATTGGCCTTCAAATTCCAAGTTGTTTAGAAAAACAGATCTTTTGGCAACTATTGTTGACATGTTTGTATGTGCCAATGCTACAGATGGATTCATGGGATCAGGATGGTCTTCTTTTTCTAATACTATATATTTTTTAAGAAAACAACAGTTAAAAAAACAAATAGCACAAGAAAACATTAAATATGTTGTTATGTCAACTAGTGTAGGTAATTCAGTTAAAAAAACAAATTACAATTTTTTATTACCATTAACAGCACTGAATTGGTACAATATGGGATTTTTACCCATTGTTATCATAACAACAACAAACAAATATAACTTAAAAACCTATAACTTGAAAAAACATTTAATTAGTATGGTACCAGAAGTAAAAATTCATGTTATAGAAATTAAAGAAACCAAATACCTTATTACAATGGCACAAATGTCGAGACTTTTTATTAGTATTTTATTACCAGATTTAGCAAATACAAACTTTTTATATACAACAGATGCTGATATGATGATATTAGACAACAAAGAATTATTAAAATATACAAATTTTGAAAATCCAATAAAAGCAGAAAAAGAATATAGCTATCATTCTATACCTTTGCATTCAAATCATGTCATTTTATACAATAGTAATAAAACAAGTAATCAAAAATGTATAAAAAATATAAATTTAAACTGTCAGTTTATGATGCATTCAGTAAGCATGCAAATTAAATATTGGAGAAAATTATTTAACAAATACATTAAAAAAACAGATTTTGAAACAAATATTATACCAATATTAAAAACATTCCAACAAGGATATGTTGAATATACTAGAAGGCATGGTGGTAATAATTGGAATACAGACCAAAAACTATTAACAAAAGTAATTAAAAACACAATCGCTGACGTTAAGCTTGAATTAAACATTCATTTGTTAGATGGGGAAAACACAGATAAAACAAAGGGATTGTATGTTAATCAAATCGTTAATAATTATACCCATATATCTGATGTACACTTACATGGATTTCAAATAGAAAAACATAATAAATGGTTGGAATATTTGATTCAGAAAAATGAAAACAAAATTATTACTAAAGCAAAATACATTAAATATCTAAATAATTACAAAATATTTGATATTGTTATTACAGTTGGACCATCAGATCATAATGTTATCAGAAAACAACTTGAATACACAAAAAAAAATGTTAAAGGTTTTAGAAATATATATCTTATAGCATCAGCAAACGTTGAAGAAAAATTACAAAACATAGAAAATATTATAATAATCCATGAAGATATATTTCCTTTTAATGTAACTACAATACCATTTAAAAACCAAATAGTTAAAACTCAATATGTTGGGAATATTACAAGAAATGGCTGGTATTTACAACAATTATTTAAATTGTATGCTGGTATAACCATACCAAATATTTTAGACAATTATTTAGTAATTGATTCAGATACATTCTTTTTAAAACCAACCTATTTTGTTAACAACAATAACACATTTTTATACAATTATGCTGATGAATATCATAAACATTATTTTGAACATATGAAACGCTTAGACAATACATTAAAAAGACAACATAAAGACAAATCTGGTATTTGTCACCATATGATGTTTCAAACAAAATATATAAAAGAAATGTTTTCTTCAGTTTCATTAAAACATAATAATAAACCATTTTATAATATATTTTTAGACGAAGTAACAGATATACATTCAGGGGCATCAGAATATGAAATATTTTTTAATTACATGCTAAAAATGCATCCAGATGAAATTCAACTTAGAAAACTCGAATTTATGAATACAAATGAAATAACAAATACAAGTAATCTAGATTACATTTCTGTGCATCATTACAAGAGGACAAGCAAAATATAAAACTTTGATTTTTGTATAAACTTAACGGTAGCGTAAAAACTAAAAACTGTAAACATGAAATATGATATAACAATTAAAAAAAATAGGAAGAAGAAACATATCTACAGTAAAATATTATCTAATCAAAATATTATTATTGCATTTTGTATATTTTTGACTATATTAAATATTTATTATAATAAAACTGTAATTTATAAACCAAAACCAGTTAAACCAGTAATTGAAATCAAACCAGTAATTGTAATTCAAGAACAGAATACAGAACATTACATTTTGATACCATTGTTATATGAACATTATGATAAATTGAAAAACGGATTATTAACACAATTTATTAATAATGAATTAGAAATAAGCAATCAAAAAATAACATTATTCATTTACATAACAGGCGTTCCAAAAACAACAGGAAAAAAATGCCAAAGTATAAACAATATTATTATAGACAATATAAAAATTGAAGTGTTTTGCAAACAACAAAAAGAATACAAAGGAGTTGCTATTAATAATTTAATAAATACAATAAAAGGTCAAAATCATAGAAAAGAAACATTAGTAACTGTAATGGATGCTGATGACTTGTATCTATCATGTACTTTATACATGGTTGTAGAAGCATTTAAACGTTTAAAAACAAATTTAATATTACACAGTTTTACGAACAAAAATGATATTAGAAAAGCAAATTATTTATCAGGGACAAAACAAGACAAATGCAATGAACCTAATGTGGAATTAGATGCTAAACAACTATTAAATTTAGTAAAAACAAAAAAAACACCATGGATTATAGAAAATGCACATCATGGGCATCATACAACTACACTAGAAACCATAATTACAGTAAAATATGGTACAGCATACAGAAGTCAAGATTCTAAATTTGTTAGAGATGTTATTCAAAAATACCCTGAAAGTAGCCAATATTTAAACAATGTATTCACAGTATACGACAAACCATCAGAACTTTGGAAAACGATTAAACTTAGTAAAAAGAAACAAATAAAGAAAATAGAAGTAACACATACATGGATGGGATATTTAGGAAATGAAATATGGCAATATTTAGCTTTAAATGGTATTGCGAAAACATTAAATAGAAATATTTGTATACACAATAATAAAAAATTGAAAAATGTTTATCATTATAAACCAAGGTTTTTGGATTCAGTTTTTGAAAACATTAAAACATTTAAAACATGTAAACATAAAATTGATAAAATACAACAAGAACAAAAACACAAGTATACAAACTTTCAACAAGACAGAAAATCAGAAAATATTTTTATTGCTGGATATTTGCAACATAATAAATATTTTTCAATAAATGACTTAAAAATTAATAAAATATTGTTAAAACATGCTGAAAATATTTTACAAGAATGTGATAAATGGATTGGAATTCATGTAAGACAATATCCAAAATCACATGATGATATAGCATTTGACTTTAAAAATGTACAAAATGTATTATTGGATATTGGATATCATGCATGTATTTATATTACAGGAAATAACTACAAAAAAACAAAACAAATAAAAGAACAAATATTGACACAGAACCCTGTAATTACAAAGATTATAGTTAGTAACAACAGCTATAATATTGACTTTGCTGTATTGACATTAGTAGATACTTTAATAATAAATACAGGGACATTTGCATATTTTGCAGCTAAGTTTAATACAAATCCTAGGTTAAAAGTGTATTACAACAAAAATGCAAAATTGTTACTTGGTTATAAACCAATTCAAAAACCTCCTAATAACTGGTTTTCTTATGAAACAAAAAATCTACAAAAATTAGATTGTGAAAATTGCTATTTGGATGCAATATATAGAAAATTATCTATTCAATTTAATGATCAAGACTGTTTTTTAAGTGTACCATGGCATCATGTTGTTGAAATTAAAGCTAGAGAAGGAAATTTAAATGGAATTAGAAAAATACACCAATTATTTCTAACTGATAATAAATGTAAAAAACAAAGGTTTCTTATTTTGAACAAAGTTTTTATAGGTGAATTAAATAAATTTGGAAACAAATTACAATTAAAACCAAGTTTTTTAGAAATATTTAAAACTAATAACATAGTCATAGCTTCAACAAGAATGGAAAGTATAGCTATGTTATATACAAACCAAACATCAGATTTACAATCCATTTATTCAAAATCAATTACTGTACCGTTATATCATGACTTAAGTAATAGCAAATACAAAATTAATTGCACTAGTAAAACAAAACAATACAGTATCAGTTATTCAGGTACAAATCATTACAGAAGGAAATATTATATACCATTGATTCAATCATTCAAATTAAAAAACATAACACTTTTTTCGAAAAAACAAACAAAAATAAAATTCATAGAACAATTGTGTAAATCAACATTTAGATTAATTATTGGTGGATCATTTCCGCCAAGTTATATGTTGTATGAAACATTTCAAACCGGAGTTATAGCAATATTTATTTTTGATCCAACGCCATTTGTAAGAACCAAAAAAAATACAAAATTTTCAACCACAATTGTTCCGCTAAAACAAGTATTAAGATTGAATCAAAATATTGAATCAGATATATTGTATACAAAAATGCCTTATGCTGATATTTTAGATTATAAAGAATTTTCTTTCATTATATCAAGCACAGATAATATTAAACTCATGTTACAAAAAATACAAAAAATTGATAAAATAAAACTTCAAGAAATGCAAACGAAAGCAAAAGAAGTCGCAAAATACTTTACACCAGAATACACGTACAAGTACGTTAGGAATAAAACTAACGGTTTGGAAATAAACGATTAAATTCTTTTGCTTTTTGTTCTGCTAAACTAACAGAGTCTAAAAATCCTTTTTTTTTATCCATATCATAACTTCTAGATTTAACCTTTGTCTTTATACTAGAATAACTAGGTGCATCTGAACTACAGTGAAGTAAACTGGTCTTTTCTGAATCTTGTATTTTAGATTTACAAACTTTTAGCTCAAGGTCTAACAAACGGGAATGTAATTCCGAAATCAAATCTTTTGCTTCATCAGCAAAATCAGTTTTATCAATTAACATATTAAATTTAACATCTTTTTCTAACCTATAAGATTCAAGATGATCAGAAATCATTATTAAATTCTAAATATATAAAATATATTATATGCTTAGTATATACAACAGAAAATGTTTTCTTGTCATATATGTACAACAAAAATAGATACTAAAAATAGCATTTGGTTCCCAGAAAGAGCATCAAATAAGAACTATGTATATCCAATATGCTTTAAATGTTGTGACAACATATGTATTGCCTTTTCAAAACCAAAAGGTTTGCTAAACTATGTACATAAAAGGCAAATTTATGGTTATATGGATTATAATAAATATAACAAATGCTAGGGAATATTTAACAGGAAACAAATTAAAAGAAAAATGTGATTGGGTTTTAGATGAAACAGATGAAACTATACTAAACCTGAAAAAAACTAGGAAAATGAAAAATGGTGATAAAGTGTTTGTAGGAACTCATTTCTTAAAATATTTTGTACCATATATGCAAACACAAATTAATACTACATTTGTTTTGATTACACACAATTCAGATGACAGCCCATCAGAACAATATATTCAAATTATACTAAAAAACAAATATTTATTAGCATGGTATGCACAAAATGCTAATCATAGAAGAATTAAACCAATACCGATTGGTATTGCAAACAACAAATACAAACATGGCAAGGTTAAAAACTTCATTAAAGTAATACAACAAAAACATTTAAACAAAACAAAAGATATTTTTTTAGCATTCACATTAAATACAAATAAAAAACGATATAAAATTTTAAAACAATTTTCAGGTTTAAAAAATATTAAAATACTAGTAACAACAAAAAGGTTAAAACACATTAAATATTTACAACATATTAATCAAAGTAAATTTACAGTGTCACCAGAAGGGAATGGAATTGATTGTCATAGAACATGGGAAGCATTAATTCTTAACTCTGTACCAATTGTACAAGATTCGTATATTATTAACGAATTTAAAAAAATAGAACCAAATAGTTTTTTAATTAATGGAAAACTTAATTCAACTTATTTAACTAAATCTGTTAAAAAATTAATAAACAGTAATTTACCATACTTAGACTTTTGGTGGAAACAAATTTCAGATGAACATTTAAACACATACAGTCAAACAAATGCAAAAAATGGAAGACTTGGGAACCAAATAATAAGAAACATTGCTTTAAGCATTTTGGCACAAAAATATGATTTATATGTGCAATATTCAAATTATTCAAAAATAAACAACCAATTAGGAATACCATTATTTGTAGGGAAAAATAAATACAAAAAAACAAAAGTAATAAAAAATAAAGATTTCATTCTTATGTATAGAAATACAAACAACAAAATAAATAGTAATCTGGATTTTATGAAAGACTACTTTCAAAACACAGAAATTACAAACTTAGTTATGAAATATATACATAATAATAAACACTTAGTTATGGAAAAAAATCCATATAAACATAGATATAATAACAATAATGACATATTTTTACATATTAGGTTAACAGATGCAAAAACATTGATTTCATATAATTTAGAATATTATATTGATGCAATTAAACAAATAGAGTCGAAAAAAATAATTATTGCTACAGACAATTTTAATGATACATGGATTAAACAAATTCATAAAAAATTAAAATCGAAATATCAAATTAAATATTTAGAACAAGAAAATGAAATTCAAACAATACAATTTGCTAGCACATGCAAACATATTGTATTGTCACATGGCACGTTTTCAGCAAACATTGGATATATGGCTTTTTTTGCAAAAAATATTTTTATCCCAAATTTTAATACGAAATGGCATGATATTGGAATGTTTAAAAATAAAGGATTTAATGCTATTTAAGCCTAGGTCAATACTATTTATATAGTATAAATTTAATCGTGTGTGTAATGCTATTTAAGCCTAGCTCCATGATATTTCCTTAGTAGCGTTTTATTCGTGTGTGCGACGGAATTTTAGAAAATAAAAAAAAACAAATCAAATTCCTAAAAACACACGAATAAAACAGTAATATAGAAATAGCAGGGAGCTAGGCTTAAATAGCATTGTTGTACACTTATTGGTACCTTTGAGTGTACTATATTTTTTTAATTGCTAAAGTATAACCATTTTTTTTGCGCCAAGTATGTTTTAATCGCTTTGCTGGGTTTTTAGTTTTACTTGGGTTTTTGGCTTGGGTTTTGCAAACAGTCTTTGACAAATTACACAAATCAGAAAAATTACATTTTTTTGTAACATTTGGCTTACGTAATGGATTCTTTTTTATACAACTAGGCAAATTTACTGCTACGGTATACAAATCTTGTAAACTTTTGTCTTCAGATTTTTTTTTGAAATGATTGTTATAATTAGATATTAACGTTTCAATACTTGACAAATTTTCTGTAGTTTTTATACCTAATGCCTTTGTCGCTTTTAAATGCTCATTTGTACGCTTTGAGTACATATGCAACACTGGAATTATTGGAACATAACTATTATCCGGAACTAAAGGAACAGAATGAACATGCTTTGCATAACAATTAGAAAATGTGCCATATTCTAATTTTGAAAGATCAAAAAAATTTGAGTTAGATATACTTTCCAAATTCAAGGACTTTATTGCATAATGAGATAACGCTTCTCGTAACAACCAAGCTGTATTGTGATCACCAGCAGAAAAACATTGCTGAGCTACATTTAAATATAACTTTACATTCTTACGAGCTTCAAAGTACTTAGCTGTCTTATTTTGGTCCTTTGGAGATTTTAAAATTAATAAAATTACATTTATTATAAATTGATCAATCAATTCAGGCAAATTGTTTAAATTGTAAATATTTGACATTAAAAATTCAGATGAATCACGACATAAAGAAACCATAGAAGAAATTAATTCGTCGTCTTTAGAAGAAAACAAAAAATTTAAACAACGACGAATACTAGACCTACTAGGATATTGATATAGACTAAGATTAAACATCTTTTTGCCTTCAGAAGACAAACTACGAGAACGTTTCATATTAAACAGTAATATATTAAGTATTAAATATTATAACTTTATATATTAAAACTTTATTCTTGGAAGTTTTGTAACTTTTACATCTATTTTTGTATTAACTAAATTCATTTGCTGAATATCAGGGCAAAAATAAGTTAATAATAAACAATTCGACAAACTACAGTCTTCTGAATTAGACAAATCAATAACAGATACAGGTAACAATTTTATACTTGGAATCAAAGAAAATGCCATATAACGATGATTACCATTTAATAAATAATAAGTATTATTAGCATTTAAAATAACCAAAAATGGGTCTTTTGTATACAACTTATAATTAAAACCATTTGTTAATACTGAATCAACTATTGAAGAAACCTTTTCTAAATTAATATTTTTTTGTAACACAGTAATATCATTTAATGAAACATGAAATCCTTTTTTAAACGATATATTAGGAAATTCAGATTGCAACATACAGAAATACTCAGATAAACTATTTTGTTTAGTAAATTGAGGCATAAAACTACGCGGGATTCTAGCGTCAGGAACAACAAACTCATGCAATTTAATGTTACTTTGATACGTTGATAAGGTAGTTTGAACAACGGTTTCTAAACTGGAAAACAATAATGTATTGTTGTCTTCGGAAACTTGAATATTTATAAGACTGTTACCGCTGGATTTATTCTTTTTTTGTCTTTTTAGTGCAGCGTTAAGTCGTTTTCGACGATCTTCAATTTGTTTTTCTATATCTTCGTCTTCAGCTTTACGTTTTAATTTTTTAAGACGTATTGCATTAGCTTTGTTGTCTGCTAGTAGTTGTTCTTTAAGTTTTGCAGTTTCTAAGTCTATATCTTCTTGATTAAACAATTTAAAATCTTGTATTTTTGTCCTACATAAAGTACATATCCACTTGTCTTCGTTTGCAGCATTCATATTTATTAATTTTAATATTTCTTCTAAACAAAAAACATGACCACACACTTTTGGTTTATCTTTGACAAACAAACGAATTGGAGCAATTATGTCATATTTTTCTAAGAAATTGCAATTTAAATATTCACCTTTTTTAGCTCGAAATTTTAGATCCATTATTTTATCAGATTTTGGAAATTGTTTTTTTAATTCTTGTGTAAAAAATGGATTTACAAGAACTAATGTTTCAGATAATTTAATATTTTTTTGTTGAAGATCTTTAATGTTGTATTCTTTGCCAACTTCCAAAGTCATATCTAGATATCTAGAATTTATTTTGTTTTCTTCTTCTGCGGTACCGGGAGAAACAAGTGTTGCAAAATATTGAGGTATCATCGGAAAATTATCAGATTGTCGATAATATTCGTCATACCATTTTTCATGCCATTCTGGATCAAAATCATCTGGAGCAGTTGAAATTATAACTAATGGATTCTGTAACTGTATACCTGATATGGCAGTAGTAGAAGATTGGATTGTATGACTAAATCGTATTCGATAGTCGCGGTTGATTAGTCGGAGGCTTCTTGAAGCTATACCTCGAATACCGTTAAAATATTGCTCAAAGGCAGCGGCACGAGTAATAGAACTAACAGGGGTTGGGTATGGGTCTTGATTATTATCAGATTCATAAGTTACATCGTCGTCAAACAAATCCATAGCTTCTGATGAGTCTTCAAATTCGGCAACCTTAACATCAAATTCGCTGTAATTTTGTACTACATCCGGACCCATAATATCACTAAGATCCATTGGCAAAGGCGCAAACTTTGAACGATATTGTTGAAATAATGAATCACTCATTGC
>MDTC01097445.1_pt1 | contig 13543 bp, 15 predicted proteins | sample 811181 | NCBI WGS metagenome assembly MDTC01 (sample SAMN05326644, study PRJNA326480) | marine metagenome | isolation source: seawater | place: Pacific Ocean: North | collected 2011
ATATCTAAGCAAGAAAAGGTGTGACAATTGTGCAAATAACTTACTTGGTTTTTGATTATAAACATATACTTAATCTATAAATGAATTATTCAAAATTTTTTACTTCAGAGTTAGAAAAATTAAAAAAAGAAGGTCTCTATCGTAAATTTAGAGAAATTGACCGTCCTATAAAAAAATTTCCAAAAGCAGACGAAACTCAAGGAGAAAATGAAAGAGATGTTGAAGTCTGGTGCTCCAATGATTACCTTAATATGAGTCAGCATCCTGAAGTTGTCAATGAAACAGTTAAGACACTTTTAGAAATAGGTTCTGGTTCTGGTGGAACTAGAAATATTTCCGGAACGAGTTCTTATCATACTTCTTTAGAAGAAAAATTGGCAGAGGTTCATAATAAAGATAATGCTCTATTATTTGCCTCAGCATACACAGCCAATCAATCTACTCTTTGGACATTAGGGAAAAAAATTAAAAATTTAGAAATATTTTCAGACGAGCTTAATCATGCTTCTTTAATTCAAGGTATCAAAAATAGTGGAGCTTCATGTCATATATTTAATCATAATGATGTTGATCACCTAGAAGAACTTCTTAAATCAGCTAATTCAAATAATCCTAAACTTATTGTTTTTGAGAGTCTTTACTCAATGGAAGGCATTAGATCACCAATAATTAAAATTGTGGAGCTTGCAAAAAAATATGGTGCAATGACATATCTAGATGAAGTCCACTCTGTGGGCCTTTATGGTAAAGAAGGTAAAGGTATTGCTGTTGAAATGAAAGTAGATTCTGAAATTGATATTATTAACGGTACATTAGCCAAAGCTTACGGTCAAATGGGAGGTTACATTGCGGCGAGTAAAGAAATTATAGATTACATTCGTAGTTTCGCTCCAGGCTTTATTTTTACAACTTCTATATGTCCTTCAATAGCTGCAGGAGCAAGTAAATCCATTGATATTGTTTCATTAGCTGATCAGCTTAGAATAAAAATTCATGAAAATGCCTCAATAATAAGACAACTTCTTGAATCGATAGCCATTCCTTATATCGATACAAATAGTCATATAATTTCTGTAATGATTAATGACCCTTTTCTATGTAAAAAAGTATCTGAAAAATTAATTGAAGATCACGGAATCTATGCTCAACCAATTTTTTATCCTACAGTTCCAAAAGGCTTAGAGAGACTAAGAATTACCGTAACTCCTAAGCATCGTAAAGAGCATATAGAAAATATGGTTAAGTGCCTTGATAAGGTGTGGTCTGATTTAAGTCTACCAAGAAAAAATTCTATCAAACTTAAGGTAAATAATTAAGGTAAAACTGACTCTCCTTTTTTTCTGGCCCTATAGCCATGAAACAAAACTGCAGAAGTTATTATTAATCCACCAAGCATAACAGTAAAACTAGGTACCTCATTTATACCAAATATTGGAATCCACACCCAAATAACACCACCTACAACCTCCATTAACGATAATAGTGTTAACTCGGCAGAAGGTAGATGTTTTGCACCCAAAGTATATAAAATCAGACCAGCTGCAACTATGAGACCGTGTAATAAACTAAGATAACTATTTATTAACGGCATTGAGGTAAAAGGCTTAAACGAAAAACCTAAAACACAAAATGAAAATAAAGCACAAAATAAACCAGCTAAAACAACTGTTGTGAATTTAGGTGTCTCTGGCTTCCATCTTATAGTAACAGAATAAAAAGCAAAACCTGTAGCAGAAATAAATCCGATAATAGCACCTACTGCACTTCCTGAAAGACTATCATTAAAAATCATAATACAAACACCTAAAAAAGCTACTATCATAGAAAAAAAAGTTGATCTTTGAAGAGTTTCTCCTAAAATCACAAATCCAGCTATTGCAGCGATGAAAGGCATTGCTGCAAGCATAAATAATGTAACTGCTGCTGTTGTCATTGTAATAGAAAATATAAAACCAGTAAAAGCTGTTGCTAAAAAAATACCACCCAAAACACTAGATACTCCAATTCGAAAAAAATTTTTATAAAAGACTAAACCTTCTTTTAAAAATAAATAAATAATTAAAATTATTGCAATAGATATTCCTCTATAAAATAAATATTGAAAAACATAGTCATGAGCATCTTCCATATATCTTACAGTTACAACTCCAAAACTCCAGAATAAACCAGAGAGAAAGACTAAAATAAATGCATTGAAGTAGCTGTTTGAATTCATTTTTATTATGTGCATTAAATTATGCAAAATGTAAATTGATAATGAAATCTATTATATTAATAATTAATTAATTACAGACACCTATAGATCCTAAAGCACATTTTTTTCCATCAATCCATATGGCACTTGATAAATTTGCTTCATCAAAAACTGCACCTGAAATATTTGCACCTAAAAGGTTAGCCTCATAAAGATTGGCACCTTTAAATGATGAAGTAAAAAGATTAGCTCCTTCAAAATTAACCCTTGCTAAATTTGCATTTTCAAAATTAGCATTGTTACAATTAGCACCCTGTAAATTTGAAGCATAAAGATTTGAGTTACTGAAATTAGCAAATATAAAGTTTCCTACTGAAAGGTCTGAATTATTAAGTTGGGATTTTTCTAGATTAGCTAAAGATAAATTAACACCTGTCATTTTAGCATTTGCGAGACCAACTCCAATTAAATCAAGATTTTCAACAAAATTACAATTTGACCAATCTACCTCATTTGAAGGTTGATCATCACAACCTGCATAAGCAAAATTTGTCAAAAATAATACAAAAGTTACTAGAAATAATTTCATTTTATTTAAAATAAGAAAACTTTATGTTTAATTTAAGGCATTTAACGAGAAGTTAGTTTTAATTCTATTCTTCTATTTTGTTGATAATCAAATTTGGTCTCTCCATCACTTATTGGATAAAATTCTCCATATCCTGCCGCTGCAAGTCTTTTTGGTGAAAAGCCAATCTCCAGTAATAATTTCAATACAGAATTAGCTCTTGCCGTTGATAATTCCCAGTTAGAAGGAAACTCCAAAGTTTTAATTGGTCTTTTGTCAGTATGACCCTCAACTTGTATAATCCATTCAATATCAGTAGGTATTTGTTCAGTTGTCTCCATTAAAGTCATTGCTATTTCTTTTAATTTCTCTTTACCATTTTCTTGAAGGTTTGCTGATGCTGAATCAAACAATAACTCAGATTCAAAAATAAATCTGTCACCAACAACTTTAATATCATCCCTATCACCCAATAATTTTTGTAATTTACCAAAAAATTCTGAGCGATATTTTTGCAATTCAAATATTTTAGATGTCAGTGCTTTATTTAATCTTTCTCCTAGAATTTCAATTTCTAGATTCTTTTCAATAGTTTCTTTTTCACTAGCCTCTAAAGCCATATTTAAAGTTACAATTTCATTTTTTAAATTTTCAATTTCATTTGATAATATTGTGATCTGTTCAAATGTTTGAGAGGCCTGTTTTTCCATTTCTTCTATCTGGTTAGATGAAATCTCACTCTGCTCAACTCTGAGATTCTCTACATTTTGAATATTATTTTTCAAAATTTCAATTTCTAATTCTTGATCTATTCTATTTTTATCTGAAATAGATAAAACATTATTTAATTCAATTATTTTACCTCTTAAATCAAAAATTGTACTATCTTTATTTATTAGTTCCTGATTAAGTTCAGTCAATTCCTGATTTTTAAATCTTATTGCTTCTAATTGCTCCTGAAGTGTTGCATCTTTTAATCCAAGGCTATCATTTATTTCCAATAAATCATTCATTAAACTTTGGTATTTAGTAATTTGATTTTGCAATTCTTCATCTCGAAGTGATAAATCTATATTTGTCTGTTCTAATATACTTAGAGTTTCCTGTCTTTCTTTTTGAGATAATATTAAATCTTCATTTAAATTTACAAGTTCTTGATTTTTATTTTTGATTGCTTTTAACTGTTCAGTAATACCACCATCTTCTAATCCTAAGCTTTCATTAATAGCAACTAGATTTTTATTCTTAATATTTAATTCATTTATTTTTTTAGTAAGATTATTTTCACTAATTTCTAATTTGTTGTTTGTTTCATCAAGTTGAATATTAAGTTTTTTAAGATTTTCATTTGATATATTTAATTCGTTAACTTTTTGATTTAAATTTTTTTGACTAATTTCAAGTTTCTTATTTGTTTCATCTAACTCTGTATTTAGTATCTTTAATTGATCAATACGAGCAGCTAGAGCTTTATTAATTTTTTCACCTAATCCTTCCGTATCTATTATAGCGCTGTCTAACCCCTCATAAACTTCAAGGGCTTTTGCAACAATTCTTAGTTCACTTAAAAGTTCAGTTATTTGACTGGATAAAGCAAGTATATTTTGTTCTTGCACAAATAATTCAGTACTTTTTTTAGCAAGATCTGTCTGCAAACCCTCTGATATTAGTTCTTGTTTTTTTAAATCTGATTTAATATTACTTAATCTTATTTCTGTGTCAGATAAAGTTTTTAGTACTTCCTCTTTTTTTATAACTTCTGATTGAAGAATTCTTGATAATTCAGTTATTTGTATTCTTAATTCTTGCAGTGCCTTATCTCTACCTGAAATAGCATCACTTAAGTATATTTGAGACACAGTAAATATCATTAATATGAAGATAATAACTATTAATAGTGTTGCTAATACATCTACAAAACCTGGCCAAATATTAGTTGGTTCACCAAGTCTATTTCTTAAAGACCTTGATGCCATTATTATTTTTTATTTTTGATGTTTAGTGCTTGAATACTACGATTTAGATCTTCAAATATTTTTTTTGTTGAATTATCTAAAAAACCTTGATCATTAATTTTATTTATTAGTTGTAAAATACTTGATTGAGTATTTAATTGTGTTGATAAAAAATTTGATAGTTTTTCATCTATTGCTGATGAGCTACTATTAACATTTTTAATTTGTTCATTTAATTTTGATAAAATACTATTTATTTCATCTTGATTTTCAGAAGTTTTTTTTAGAGAATAAACAATATTATCTAAATTATCATAAATTTTTTGGAGTGCCTGGTTATTGATATTATCAGAAGATGATTGGCTAATTAAATCAGGGACAGAATTGTTCTCCAGCGTTTTTTCAAAAAATAAACTGAACTTATTTTGAGCTTGTCCAAGGTTTATATCCATATAGCCAAGAATTAACGATCCCGCTAATCCAAGCAATGAACTACTAAATGCTATGCTCATCCCTTGTAAAGGTGCATTTAAGCCATCTTTTAGAGAATTAAAAAAACCAGCGACATTTGTATCATCAATACCAAGCCCACTTATAACATCACCAACTGAGCCTATTGTTTTTAGTAATCCCCAAAAAGTTCCAAGTAAACCTAAAAATACTAATAACCCAACAAGGTATCTTGAAGTTTCTCTAACACTTGACAATGACATGTCTGTATTTTCAATTAACCTTTTAATTGCAGAACTCTTAAAAACAAACCTTTCTCCAACCTGTTTAAGATCTACTGAGATATTTTTTAAATTACCATTTTTATTGAGAAATGATTTTACTGATTTGTTTATTTCAAAATTTGCCAATGCCGTATAATCAATATTGAGCTCAATCAGTTTTAATAAATTAAATATTATACCAATTACCAAACCTGCTAAAATTATTAAATTAATAAATATATTTGATAAGAAAGCATTTTGTAAAACAGGATAAAGAAGAACAACAATAATGAATACTATTGCAAGAAAAACTCCCACTCTTAACAAATATTGATTCAAGCTTTGCTGCATAAGATTTAGATTAATTATATGTTTTAATTATAAATTTTATACATGTAAATTATGTCAATTGTACATATAATTTCTTGTAAGAGGTAAATTGTTAATATTTTTAGCAATTTGAATTTGAAAAACGACATTTCCCATATTTACGAAAGAATATTTACTGGCTAGCAAGTAAAATTCCCACATTCGGTAGAAACGATTATCAAACATATTAACTATAGCTTCTTTATTTTTTTGGACATTGTTGTACCAATGAGAGATAGTATGCGCGTAATGTAATCTTAAGATTTCTATATCCGTAATGTTAATATTGAGTTTTTGAGTTTCACTAATAATGTCAGATAAAGATGGTATATATCCTCCAGGAAAAATATATTTTCTTATCCAAGGACTTGTAGCGGTTGGAACTCCTCTCTGACCTATCGTATGAAGCAAAAATACACCATTATCTTTTAATAGATCATATGTTTTTTTTAAATAGGGTTTAAAGTATTTTATTCCAACATGCTCAAACATACCTACCGATACAATTCGATCATATTTTAATTTTTCTTCTCTGTAATCTTGTATTTGAAATGAAACCTTATCAGACAAACCCTCCTCTTGAGCTCTTTTAGAAGCAGTTGCAAATTGGTTTTCTGACAATGTAATTCCCTTAACTTTAGCTCCAGTTTGTTTAGCAATATCCAATGCCATACCTCCCCAACCACATCCTATATCTAATACATTCATATTGTCTTCTATTTGAAGTTTATTAATTATATGTTTCTTCTTATCAATTTGTGCCTGATCTAAACTAATATTTTCATTATGAAAATAACCACATGAATATTGCATATCACTATCAAGAAATAATTTATACAGATCTTCCTTTAAATCATAATGATGAGCTACATTTTTTTTTGATTTTACAGATTCATTTAATTGATGAAAAACTTTAAAATAACCTGAAAAATTTTCGTATATTTTATATGCATAATTATTTTGCACAAAATCATCATAACATGAGGATACTAAATTTATTAATTCTTCAATTGTTCCTTCTTCTATTAATATTTCTTCATTCATATAACCCTCACCAAGATAAAGGCCGGGGTTTCTGAATAATTTTTTCTCTATTGATTTATTTATTAATTTGATTTTTATTAGTGGGTCACCAATACCATACTCATGTTTGATATTATTGCTATCAATAATAATAATTTTACCTTTAAAGTTAACTTTTCTGAGAACATTATAAAGCATAGTTATTCAAAGAGTATTCTAAGAAAATGAGAAATATTGTCAACAAAATGAAAAAGGCTACATTATAAATGCAGCCTTTAAAAAGATTTATAAGAAAAATAGAATGTTATGCAGCAATTTGACGGTTTTTTTGAGCTTCTTTTTCTTTTTTAAGTTCTCTCTCGTCAATATATGCAACGTCGCAATGATCCTTGCAATATGGCTTTCCAGTAAGAGTTTCAGCCTCACAAAAATGAAAATCTTTTTCTTGTGGATCTCCAATTGGCCACTGACAATCAGTGAAAGTATGGGATACTCTATTTTGTTTAAAATAGTTTTTAATAATAGACATTATCTTGTTCCTTTGTAATTCTAAGCGTGTTGAGATTTTATAACGAGATAGTTTATATGTATGAAAATTCTACTATTCAAGGATAATTATAAAAAAAACCTTAAATCCCAATATGTTAGTATACTGATTAATAATAGATACTATATGTAGTTAAAAAAAATTCAAAAAAACGAATCGACATAATTTAAAAAGATTAATATCAATAAAGCTATTAAAAATATTATGTATGAAAATACAGTAATTTTTCTAGTTAATTTGGAATTAGGTGGTTTTCGAAAATAAACAAAAATTAAAATTGTGGACCAAAAAATAAATAAAACAAACCAGCCTGTTAAAAACGCTATGTAAAAATCGTTAGACATAATTAGTAAGTGAATTTATTATCTTATTAAAGTTTTCAATTGGTTGTGCACCACTTAAAATAAATTCTTTATTAAATATAAAAGCTGGAACGCTACTAATACCAATTTTTTTAGCCTGTTTTTCTTCATTAATTAAACTATTATTATCTTGGTTGGAGAGAATATAATTTTCAATGTTTTTGTCATAAATATTAGCATCTTTGGAAATATTTATTAGTGTGGGCACATTACCAATATCTTCTCCTTCAATAAAATATTTATAAAATAATAACTCTAAAACTTTATTCTGATTTTTTTTGGTATGAGCAAATGCTAAAAGTTTGTGGGAAAAAAAAGAATTGGGTGTTCGAATTATTTGATTGAATTGAAAATATATTTTATTTTTTTTACCTTCATTCTCTATTCTTTTATAAACTAATTGAGCATTTTCTTTGTTTCCAAATTTAGTATTTAGATATAATTGTCTTTCCATACCCTCCAAAGGCATTTTTGGATTTAATTGAAACGGTCTCCAGATAACTTCAAATCTACAATTATTATAATTTTTTAATACCTCATTTAACTTATTGAAACCAATATAACACCATGGACAAATAGTGTCTGAATAAACATCGACTGTTATTAATCTTTTCAGTTTTTACTCTTTTGAATATATTTTTGATGATATTCTTCTGCTCTATAAAAAGTATCTGCTTTAGATATCTCTGTTACGATTTTATTTTTAAAACTTGGTTGAAATTTTATTTTAGACTTTTCAGCAATATTTTTTTGTTCAGAATTGAAGTAATAAATAACAGATCTATATTGTGGCCCGATATCTGGCCCTTGTCTATCTAGTGTAGTAGGGTCATGACATTTCCAAAATTCATCCACTAAACTTTCATATGTGATTATTTCTTCATCATATTCAACTAATAAGACTTCTGCATGATTAGTATTTTCATAACATACACTCTGATAAGTAGGGTTTTCTGTATTGCCACCAGAATAACCAACTTCCGTTTTTTTTATACCATTTATAGTTCTAAAGTGCTCTTCAACACCCCAAAAACAACCTGCACCAAATAAAGCTTTTTCTATCATGCAATAAATATATACACTATTTTAATTTAATCAAATTAATGAAATTAAAATATAAAATTATCAATAAAAAAAATCTTTATTCTGGTTTTTTTAATGTAAATAAATATCAATTTATCCATAAAAAACATAATGGAGATTGGTCAGGAACAGTAGAACGTGAAATTTTTAGCGGAGCTCATGTTTCAACTTTGTTACCTTATGATCCAATTAAAAAAGAAATTATTTTAATTCAACAGTTTAGAGCAGGTGTTTTATCAAGATATGATAAGGATTATTTATATGAAATTGTTGCAGGAATTATTGATAAAGGAGAAAAGCCTGAAGAAACTGCTATGCGTGAATGTTTTGAAGAAACTGGTTGTGAAGTTAAAAAAATATTACCCATTCAAACTTATTTTCCTGCTCCCGGCTCATCCGAGTCTTACTACCATTTATATTTAGGAGAAATAAATTCTTTTAATGGAAATAGAATAACAGGTTTGGAAAGTGAAAATGAAGACATACTTGTTAAATCGTACAAGGTAAATGATGTTAGGAATATGTTAAAAAAGAAAAAAATAATGAATGGATTAACATTAATTGCACTTCAATGGTTTTTCTTAGAATATTATAAAGATTAAGTTCCAAGGCCTTTTTCATAGGGCTGAACTAATTCTTTACATATCAATGTCATATTGAGTGTTTCAATAGTTTTATCAATTGTCTGATATTCTTGGCATTCATAAATTTCGTTATCTTTTTGTAATACTGTAACAAATAATAGAATATAAAGTCCATTAGCTGTTTCAATATTATTCATCGCATAACTTTTTACATCAAAACCTTCATTAATTAAATCTTTATAAGTTTTGTCTGACTCCAGCCATTGATCAGTATTTGGATTGGCATTCACAAAAGAAGATAGAAAAAAAATAAAAATAATTATATATTTTAGTTTTCTAGTAACCATTGTTTTACCTCCTCAATATGTTTATCTAAAGAATATATAGGGTAAAATACTTTTTTGATAATATTTTTTTCAATAATAAGAGTAATACGCTGTAAATAATTTTTTTTATTTATTGTAAATATTGGTAAATTTAATGCTTTACTTAATTCTAGTTTTTGATCACACAAAACATCATATGGCACCCCAAGTCTAGTTGTCATTTCTTTATTGTCATCAACTGTTTGAGTAGAGATTCCAATTGGAACAGCATTTAAATTGATAATATCATAATAATTATCTCTGAATAAACAAGTTTGTATTGTGCATCCTTTTGCTCCTGGAATATTATTCCAATTTTCTGGAAGAGGTCTATCAGGTCTGCCAGTCATAGGAAAAAAGTATAAAATCATTCTAAAAGTATCTATTCGATGAAGACGCAATAAGTTTCCTTCTTGATTAGGTAGAGAAATAATAGGTAGGCTTTTATTTTTTAGAAATTTTATATCCTTTAAAATTAATGTATTTGAATAATCACTCATTATTTTATTGTAATAATTAAATCTTTATATCATAACAAGTATTTATGACTAAAATTAAACCCACTGCTGGACAAACAACGCCTCGTTTTGCAGACATAGCAACTTTTTTTCGATTACCAATAATAAAAGACTTAAGTGAGTTAGATTATTGTGTTTGCGGTATTCCTTGGGATGGAGGTACTACAAATAGACCAGGGGCAAGACATGGACCAAGAGAAATAAGAAATGCCTCTTCTCTTATAAGAACTTATCATCCTTCCTCTCTAAAAAGTCCATATGATAAATTTCAAATAGCAGATATTGGTGATTGTCCTGTTAATCCTGCTGATCTTCAAGACTCACTTCAAAAAATTACTAATTTTTACAATCAAATTGTTTTATCAAATACAATTCCTCTCTCAATTGGTGGTGATCATTTAGTTTCTCTTCCCATACTTAGAGCTTTAGCAAAAGATAAACCTGTAGGTATGTTTCAATTCGACTCCCATTCAGATACTTGGGACACATATTTTGGAGACTTTAAATATACTCATGGTACTCCTTTTCGTCGCGCAATTGAAGAAAATTTAATTGATCCAAAAAAATATGTTATTTTAGGTTTACGTGGAGGTTTGTATGATCCTGATGATCTTACTTGGGCCATTGATCAAGGAATAACAATTATATCTACAGATAAATTTTATGAAATCGGCATAAATGAAACTATTAAAATAATAAAAAATATTTTAGAAGACTCACCTACATATTTTACCTTTGATATTGATGGAATTGATCCCACATTTGCTCCAGGAACTGGGACACCTGAGGTGGGCGGGATTAATGTTCGGGAGGCACAAATGATAATAAGAAATTTAAGTGATTTAAATTATATAGGAGCTGATCTAGTAGAGGTTTCGCCACCTTTTGATATTCAAAATATGACTTCACTAGTTGGTGCTACTATAGCATTTGAAATTTTATGTACCATGACAAAAACTAATTAAATAAATAAAATATTATGCAACACTCATTCAGATGGTATGGACCTCAAGATCCGGTTAGTTTATCAGATATAAGGCAAACAAATGCTGAATATCTTGTTACATCTTTACATCATATCCCATTTGGAAAAAAATGGACTAAAAATGATGTAAAAAAAAGAATAGATTTTATTAAAAAAAATAATTCTTCTCAAAATGTTAATTTAAAATGGAATGTTGTTGAAAGTATTCCAGTTCATGAAAACATAAAGCTTAGAAACAAAAATTTCAAGAAACTTATAGAAAACTATAAAGATACAATAGCTAATATTGCTAAAAATAATATTAAAACTATTTGTTATAATTTTATGCCAATTGTAGATTGGACAAGAACTCAATTAGATTTTAAACTCCCTACAGATGGTTTGGCACTAAAATTTAACTACTTACAAATTATCATATTTGAAATGTTTATTTTAAAGCTGAAAAACTTAGAAAATAGGTATTCTAAAAAAGAAATAGCAGATGCTGAACTATTATATAAAAAAATGAAACCTAAAGATTTAAATAATATGAAATTGTCAATAATGGGAGGATTGCCTGCATCAAATAAAATAGACTCTTTAAGTGATTTTAAAAAAATGTTAGACGCATATAAGAATGTCGAGCATGGTGATTTAAGAGAAAATCTTCGCGATTTTATTAGGGAAATTATTCCTACAGCTGAAGAATATGATGTCAAAATGGCGATTCATCCTGATGATCCACCTATGTCATTATTTGGTGTCCCAAGAATTGTCTCTACTTATGAAGACTATAAATATATTTTAAACTCATATAATTCAGAGTCAAATGGAATGACTTTTTGTTCAGGCTCCCTTGCTTCAAATATACATAATGATATTTATAAAATTTTTAATAAATTCAAAGACAAGATAAATTTCATTCATTTAAGAAATGTGAAAATTGAAAAAGATAAAAAAAGTTTTTATGAGTCGAATCATTTAAGTGGAGATGTAGATTTTGTAAAACTAATCAAAATGATTCTGAAAGAGGAGAAAAGAAGAAGTAAAAATAAAAAAATTAATATACCAATGAGACCTGATCATGGACATGCTTTATTAGATGACCAAAAGAAAAAAACATTAAATCCTGGCTATACAGCAATTGGTAGACTAATGGGATTATCAGAGCTTAGAGGAATTATTAAAGCCTTACAGTAATAATAAATTTTTATTAAAATACATATAAATTTACTTTTAGTAAGTTAATTATATTATAAAAATTAAAGTAAAAAAAATGAATAAAAAAATAAGATTTGGAATTGTTGGTATTGGAGGTATGGGCGCTAATCATGCCAATTTATTTTTACGAAATAAAATTAAAAATGGAAGCTTAGAAGCTATATGTGATACGAAAGATGACTTTGCAAAAAATTTTCCAAATATTCCTTTTTATAAAGAAGTAGATAATTTTTTTGATAAAGAATTAATTGATGTAGCTATTATTGCCACTCCTCACCGATCACATATAGATTTAGGAAAACAGGCGTTAAAAAGAAACATTAATATTATAATTGAGAAACCCTTAGCAGTAACCTCTATGCAATGTAGAGAGTTTATAGAATTTTCAAAAAAATATGATGCAAAATTTGGTATCATGTTAAATCAAAGAACAAATCCCGCTTTTATAAAATTAAAAAAAATGATTACACTTGGAGAGTTGGGAAAAATTCATCGCTATCAATGGACAATAACTGATTGGTTTAGAACTAATTATTATTATAATATTTCTGATTGGAGAGCTACATGGAAAGGTGAAGGTGGTGGTGTATTGATGAATCAAAGTATTCACCAACTTGATTTATGTCAGTGGTTATTTGGAATGCCTGGTAGTGTCATCACAGATATGCAACTTGGTCATTTTCATAATATTGAAGTTGAAGATGAAGTTACATCTATTTTAAAATATAAAGATGGAATGAAAGGTATTTTCTCCACAACAACTGGTGAAACTCCAGGAGTTAATCGTTTAGAAATTGCTTCAGATTATGGATTAGTTATTTATGAGAATAACTGCTTAACTTGGAAAAAATTATCAGAAACTTCAACAAGCTTTATAAGAAATTCACAAACACTTTTTGACAAACCTGCAGTAGAGACATTGCAATTTGAATTCCCAACTAATGAAGATCAACATGTAGAACACAGTAGAATACTTCAAAATTTTACTAACTTTTTGTTAGGTAAAGAAGATCTCCACGTGCCAGGTGATCAAGGAATTAATAGTGTTGAACTAATAAATGCTATGATTTTATCTGG
>MDTC01154910.1_pt1 | contig 13540 bp, 21 predicted proteins | sample 811181 | NCBI WGS metagenome assembly MDTC01 (sample SAMN05326644, study PRJNA326480) | marine metagenome | isolation source: seawater | place: Pacific Ocean: North | collected 2011
AATCGTAATTAAATTTTAATTTAAAATTATCATTATATGTTGATCCACTTATAATATTATCTTGTTTTTTAAATATAATTTCTTTGCCTGGTTTAAATAAATTTTCAGGGTCAAGTGATAACTGATTAGATGTATAATCTAAAATTAAAGTAGATTTTTCATTATTTTTATCATAAACATAAACATTTACTTCACATCTAGTAACATAATTTTCATCAATAAAACTAAAAATAGGAGAGCTACAATTATAAATATTTATACTTAAAAAATAATCTTTATCATCACTATCTTCTAGTAAATTGATTTTTGCAATTTTAAACTCCTCATTATTTTTTTCAATTAATTTAGATATAGTTTTTATTTCATCGTTATCTAAACGAAAGTTTAAATATGTTGAATATTGATTTACATCAAAACTTGCATGTAAAATATTTTTATTAATAGGATTGTATGTCAATGAAGGCATACCCGTTAAAAGAGCACTATATACAAATTTTAAAACACCTCTATTTATAAACATTTATATATTTTATTAAAACTGTTTTAAGTAAATTTTACAATAGTTGTTCTATTTTTTCTTTTAAATCTTCTAACCTAGGAGGCGGCAATGATTCATAATCAATAAAAATGGCATCATCTGGATTACAATAATTATACGACATAGGCTGCAAAGCAACATTTGCCATTAAATAAGGCCAATGATTAGTTGTTCTTAAATTATTAAAAGAATTTCTTCTAATTTGTTGTTGTTGTGATGTATTTCGTGTTGCATTTTTTGGTAAGTAACATAAATATTGCACTAGTCTTTCTTCTTCACAAGTCAAACTTCCACAAGTATTTTGATGAAATGTTCTAGAATCCCAAACAACAAGACTTCCTTTTTTTACATTAATTATTTGTTTTGTATCAGCAATTTTTTGTAAATAATTTTGATCAATTATATTCCAATCATTGTCGGTCGAAATTTTCATAGTATTAAAATAATCTTGATGTAAATGATGACTACCTTTATAAACTATTAAAGTTCTTTGTGAATTATCTGTCAAACTTAAAAATGATTGATAACAATATAATCCCTGTTTTTTAGAGGATTGATCTGTATGAGTCCAATATTGTGGAGTATCTATATAATCATGTGGATAATAACAACATCCATCAAAACTACTAACTAATTCATCAGTATCCCATAAAGTTTTAAATATATCGATTATTTTTTCATTTGTACGTGCTAACCATGCAAATCGTTGATGACCAACTTGATGATATTTAAATATTCCATGTGCACTAACTTCATCATGAAATTCTTTTAAACCTTCTACTTTATTGTACCAATCAAAAAATTCTTTTTTATATTCATCAATTTCTGTTTCATTGAAAACATCAGGAATAATAACATATCCATCTTTTTGTAATTGTGTTTTGAATTTTAAAAGATCATCTTTGATGTGGTTTTCGTGTAGTATTTTAGATTCCATTTTATTTTTATTATAATTAAAATAAAATTATATTTTTATATTGATATAAAAATATAAAACAATTAATAACTACAACAATGAAACAATTTTCAAGATTTCTTGTCGTATCATTATTTTCTCTATTATGTTTACCAATAACAGGATTTGTAGTTAAAAGACCAGTAAATGTTATAAAAAAAGTTTATAATGATAAAAGTATTGTAAAAATTTATGAACCAAAAGATTTAAATAAAAAAGAGTCTACTGCATTGGTTTTTTACACTGGTGCAAATTCGCTAATTCCTGGAGACATTTATAGCAATTTTATCGCAAGTTTAAATAATTTAAATTTCACAGTAAATGTTGTTACAAATAATAATGAAGTTACAGATGAATTTTTATATGACATTAGAGATGATTATCAAGAAATTGTGCCAATTTCTCATTCAAGTGGTGTAGTAAATGCAATAACAACTTTAAATAAACAAAAATCTATAAAACGAGCAGTTTTTTTGGATCCAGTAGATAATAGTAAATTAGTAAATCAGAAATTTTTTGATTTTTTAAGTGAAGATTTTTATAAGTTAAATTATTTGTCTGATATTTTAGTTTTAAATGCAAAAAAATCTTATTTTCAAGAGCTAAAATTACCTTCATTTCAAGAATTATATAAAACAAATGATTCTCAATTAGTTTATGAATGGAATACATTATTAGATAATTTTCAATTACCGACTTTTAGATTACCATTTATTCCATTATTTGCTTTAAATTTAAATAAATTACAAAAAATCAATAAAAAAGTAAATATTGAAAAATTAGTAGCAGATGATTATGGACATAGTGATGTGTTAGATACTTTATGGAGTGATTTAATGCATTCAACATTAAGTGAAGGTTCAGAGAACAGAGATCAAGAAATATTAGATAGTTATCATGAATGGTTAGCTGAACAAATTTATTTATTTTTAAATAAAGAAAACATAACAAATCAAATAGATAATATAATAAATTTATTACCATCAAGTAGTGATATTCAAGAAATAGATTAATTAGCTTGATTTAAAATAATTACAGTAATGCCCGCAAGTGTTAAAATTATACCAAAAAAAGTATATGGATTAATTTTTTGATTAAATAAAAAATAGCCTGCTATTAATGTAATAATAATATTTAAGTTAATAATTAAATGACTATATCCAATATTGGGACTATGTTTAAAGGCTTGTTGAATAATATAGTTATTAAAAATCAATAAAATTGCAAACAAAATAGTGTAAATAATTAGTTTATAGTCACAGTTAGATATAAATAGTTTTCTATTATTTTTAGTCATAAGTATATAAATTAAAGAAATGACACCAGTAATAAAAAAAGTTATTGCCAAAAAAATATAATTATCATATTTGCTTTTATCTATTAGTTTCAAACAAATAACACCGGTTGCACTAACAACCATTGCAAGAAATGATAGAAAAATCCATAAATTATTCATTATATAATAATAAATAATTTATTTATTTATTTGAATATAAAATCATGATTATGATACCAGTCAATGAGATTAACATACCTAAAATAGTCATTAAATTTATATTTTGTTGAAAAATAAAATAACTAGATAATATTGTAATAATAATATTTAAATTTATAATTGCATGACTATATGATACATTTGGTGTAATTTTAAGTACATACATAACAAGCAATGCATTAATAAATAATATTACAGCTGATATCATTACGACTGAAATTAATTTTAGATCAAATTTTTGTTGTTCGACTTTTTTTTTATTGAATAATAACCAAATAAAGGCAAATATACCAGTTAAGAGATAAACAATGCTTATTATAGTAGATTTATCACAATCAATAAAATTAATAGTATTTAATAATAATACTTTAGATGCTGATAATAAACATGCTAAAAAAGATAAAGTAATCCATAAATTCATAATTATTTATATAATAAAATATTATAACAAATCAAGCTTTAAATTATTTCAATGTAAAATAAGCACCAATTGAAATCAAAACAATGCCAAATAAATTGGAAAAATCTATTTTTTGTTTGAAAAATAGGGCAGATATTATAGTCAAAGCAGGCAAATAAATAGCAATAGCAATACCATCTATTTTACCTAAATTATAATTTTTTTTGATAGCATTGTACCATATAAACAAACCAAAAATAATATTTAGTGAAAAAAATACTAATAATGAGTAATCGAGTTCAGGTTTTAATATGATATCTTTTGGAAAAACAAATAGTAAAATTATAAATGTTATTAAAAATGAATTGACTAAGATTTTTTTTAGACTATATTTATTTGATAATATTTTTAATAAAAATATTTCTAGTAAATAATGTAAACTTAAGAGCAATGATAATAAATACATTTATATAAAATTGATATTTAAATTTTTATTATCATTATAATAATAATTATAATTATGCCTGGTAAAATTTCAATAGCAAGTATGCAAATGATGGGAAAATGGGCTGAACCAATTAATAAAGATTCTATAAAAATTAATGTAACAAGTGGACAATCAAAAAAAAGTAAAAATAGATTGGCTTTCAGTCCAATGACAGAAATTGTAGACCTTTATAAAGGTTATTGGTGTTTTGAAAATTATTGGCAATCAGGTAAAGTATATCAAGAAGTACCAATTGAAAAAACTAAAAATTGGTGGAAAAATTTAAAAGAACCAAAACGTAGATATCCAGGTTCAAAAGATATGAAAGTATTGTATTCATTGTTTGATAATAATGATGAAAAAATGGATTATGTAACTTCTAGAAAAAAAATATATGTTCCAGAATATTACAATTTAATAAAAGACAATAAAATGATTACATATTGGAAAAATAAGTTAAAAGATCATGATTTGACAATATATGATTTTGATGGTCCAAAAAATGATGATGGTGAAATAACATGTTTAGAATTAACAAGAGAATTATTAATTGAAAAAATTAATGATAGTAAATTTCCATTTGGACATGGTTATATAGTTGCTGCTTGTATTGCAGAAATACCATATCAAGAATATATTAGTTAAAGTTTATAATATATAAACATTTAAAATTTCTTCAATGATTTCATCGGGTAATTTTGCAAAAAGACATTTAAACATGTAGTGATGTATTTTTTCTAGTAGTTTATAATTTTCTTGTTTACAATAATGATTAATAAATTCAATTTCATAGTATTCTACTAATAAGTCACTTATTGTATTTGATGGAGTCCAATTATTTCCACAACTAATGCTTGTACAACAATAACAATCTTTTTTACTTAATAGTAAAAATTTAGGAGTGGCTCTAAACAAAATTTTATAAAATAAAATCAAAATATCTAAATTTTTATCTTTTGTAGTTTCTGCTATATTATTCATATATTTATGATATGTCAATTGTCTAGTTTTATAATAGTAATTAGTTATAGTATATGGTTTAAATGGATAAGAATAAGGTATCATTAAAGTAATCAGTGTTTTTTCATTATCACATAAAAATGAGTTGGCAAATACACTTACATTTTTAACATCAAGATAATAAAATTCGTTAGATTCATCATCAATGGTAGTATAAATGGTGGGATTAAGTTTATCAAAAATTTCACAATGTTTTTGTGAATATTTACAGAAATTTTTTTTATTGTTAAAATCAACAATTTCTTTGTTTATTCTTTTGAAGAATACTCTAGACATTTAATATTATTAAATTTCTATTTATTTTTAAAATAACATAAAAAAAATATAATTTTATCAATTTTATTTGATTAAATAGATTGATTAAAAGTAATTTTTACATTATAATTTTTAATATAACATTCACAATTAATTGAAATAGATGCATAACATACTGTTTTTTCTTGAATACTATTAATAAATGTTTTCATACCTTTTCTTGATGGATGTCGAAAATTAAAATGATTAAATAAATCCATAAAAACATGATTCCAAAAACATAATGGATAACCTTTATATTTTTCTACATTAAACTCGATATTGTTATTTTCTTTGTTAATAACAACTGTATCAATGAATGGTTTAATAATTTCACTAGAGATAAGTTGATTCCATTGAGATGATTGTTCGCTTAAATAAATTAGATTATTTTTGATATTTTTTGTAAATGTATCTTCAATAATAGGGAAAATTTGATTTCTGTATTTGCCTCTTACAGACCAATCAGGAGTAGTATCTTTAAAATAAGGAATTTGGTATTTTTTTGCAAAATCAAGAATTGTTTGTTTATAGTATTCAAGCATTGGTCTCGCAATATTAATATTAGATAAAACTGTATATTCTTGAATAACTGCAAGATCTAGAAGATTTCGTCCACGGCAAACATTAGCAAAAATGTTTTCAATAATATCATCTTTGTGGTGTCCTAAAATGATAATATCAGCGCTTTCTTTTTTAAGAATTTCTTTGTAAAAATTGATACGAATCATTTTTGTAATAGTTTCATAATCGCTACGTTTGGTTGTACCTCTTTTAATATTATTAATAACTTTTTTATATAATTTAATTTCATTAAACTTACACCATTCATCTAAAAATTGTTCTTCAAGTAAGGTTTCATCTCGATTATTATAATTAATATGTAGACCAATTACATTGTATCCTAGATAATGAATAATTGATATTAGAACCATTGAATCAACACCACCAGATAATGAAACACTAAATGTTTTGGAAGGTGTTTTTTTACAAAAATTATTAATTGTCGTAATAAGAGGTTCATCATCAAATTGATGAAGTTGAATTTTGTTTGTTGCAATTGCCACGGTTTCTAGAACATCTTGATATTTATCTGGTTCAATCGGTTTATCAGAAATTAGGTCTAAAAGTAGTTTTAGCATTGTTTTAGTTTTTAGTTATAATGTAGAATAAAAAATAAAATCAATTTTTAAATTTTTAAATTTTTAAATTTTTAAATTTTTAAATTTTTAAATTTTAAAATTTTTTTATAATTTAAATAATTTTATTTAAGAATAAAACATTATAATATTTTAAAGCAATATGTTTAAAAAATATTATGATATTTTAGAATTACCTGATAATTCTAGTGATAATGATGTTAAACGAGCATACAGAAAGTTAGCAGTAAAGTATCATCCTGATAAAAATCGCGACAATAGAGAAATAGCAGAAGAAAAATTTAAACAAGTAGCAGAAGCTTATGAAATATTAACAAATAAAGACAAATATAAAAGTAAAATGATGTTTGAAACAAATCAATTTAATAATTTTGTAGATCCAGATGAATTATTTGCACAAATTTTTAAAAATATGAGTATTTATCAAAATAATAGTTCAAATACTTTTCAACAACATATGGCGGTTAATATACCAAATATGAACTTTCAATCAAATTGTGTAATGAGATCATCTAATGTAAGATTTGAAAATGGAAAAAAAATAGAAACAATAAGAGAAACAGTAAATGGAAAAACAATAGAAAAGACTATTATAACTGATATGAATAGTCAAGCTAATCAATCATTTAATTTACCAATAAACTTGGAAAATTTAATATTTAGAAATAAATAATTAATAATTAATAATATAATTATAATAATATGTTAAAAAGTTTAATTAAATTTTTAACATTTTTTAGTTTATATCAATCAAATGAAGCGTTTAATTTCAATCAAATAATACCTTTAAAATTAGATAAAATAGTATCACCAATTCAATCTCAACAAGATAATCATCTTTGTCCGGAATATTTAGAAAAATGGACTAAATTTTTAAATGATGATCAAGGTGAATTTTTAATAAAAAAAATTTCAGGTCTTTTTCCTAAAATGGATATAATTTCACACTATGTATTACATACAAATGATGTTTTAATTAATGTAATTTTAAATAGTGATAAATTAGATGTAGAACAAAAACGTAAATTTGCAATTATGTTAGTAGAATTTACACAAAATGGAGATGCAACAGGAAGACAAATTTTATCAATTTATCATGATTTGATAAATTGTTTGTTATAAATTATTTATTATAAATTATTTATTATAAATTATTTATTATAAATTATTTATAAAATATAAAATTGAAAAAAAATTAAAAATAAAAAAAATATTATAAATAGTTTAATGTCGAGAGATAATGTAATTGCGGTAGCAAAAACAAGAAGTGAAAATAAAAAATCAAGATATTATGTTATTATAGATTTGAATATGGAAATGCAATTTAATAAAGATTATATTAAAAATTTAATAAAAAATTTTGATATTACTAAACAATCAACTTTAGATAGAGGACGAGCATTGTGTATTGCACATGATTATCAAAAACGATTAAATACAGAATATGGAGTTATTGAAATTGATGTATTTTAAGTAAAATAAAATTGATTTATTTATAGTTTTTTATAAATAAATCAATAAATAAATTTAAACAATAATGGTTTTGCGTGATATTATTAACGAGTATGTCGGTTTGCGTGCTGATATTGAAAACAAAGATAATGGCAAGGCAAAAATTGGATGTGTCGCGTTCTCGCCTAGAGTAAAACATCAGTGTGTTTTATGCGTTTGGCCATAATCAATATAATTTGATGAATAAAGCTTCATATGAAAATAAAGATTGTGTTCATGCAGAGGTAGATTGTGTTGAAAAATTGAAACATTCTGAAAAGTGTGTTCCTATTAATATTGCAGTTTTTAGAACAAATAATAAAGGAGATAATTTGATGATGTCAAAACCGTGTGAAAATTGTTTAAGAACAATAGAATCAACTTTGAAATATAAAAATTATAAATTAAAAAAAATTTATTATACAGACCATGATGGTAATATAGTGACTCTTTAATTAGATTATTTTACAAAAATTTATTATGAGTCTAAAACATTTTTTTAGTTATTACCAAAACCCATTTCATGCCATTTCAACAAAATAGTATTATCTTGTATAATACTTTGTGGAACAACTGCATCAATTCCACAAAGAGGACATATTACAGTTGAAATATCTGTTGTAGAAGTAGATTTTGTAATTAAGGGTTTTTTAAGACAATAAATACAAATAGCACCTTTTTTATCATTTAATATTTCTTGAAGATTATTTGTAGCATATTTCATGTAAGGCAACATTTTTTCGATTAAATTGAATCAATTTATGTTAAAAATATTGGATTAAATGAAATAAATCAATTTTATTTATATGTAGACAACATTGATATTGAATTGATTAAATGGAATAGCACTACTGGTAGATTTTTCAAGTTGTAATAATTTGTTTAATGCTTCAATTCTTTTTTCGGTTGGATTAATTCTAGGATTTTTTTTTTGTATTTGTCTTGAAATTTGTTTCCATCGCCATTCAAATTTAAGTGCTTCATTCCAATTTGGAAAATTTTCAACATAACAATAATAATCCCATTTTTCACCTTGATTTACTTTTTGAGATGTGGCTGTGGCGCCGCCTTTTAATTCTTTGTTGTGTTGTCTGATTCTTTTGTCTAAATTAACAGTAGCACCAATATATGTGGAACCGTTTGTAGATTTTATAAAATAAACAAATGACATTATTTATATTGATTATATAAATAAATTAAATACATTTTTTTATTTTAAAACAAACAATGTATTTAACTCCATTAATACGATCATCTAGAGCAATTTCGGCATGTTTAATTTATCCAGAACATCCTGTAACTGCAATAGCAATAAGTGAAACAATAAGTGTTTTGGGTCCATTATTTAATTTGCAACATTTATCAAAAATAATTGCAACAACAATGGCAATTATATATGCACCAAGTTATGCATATTATTATATAAAAGCATCAAATCAAGTAGTAACAATTTACAATCAAGCAGAAATAACAAGTTTATTGTTATTTATTTTAATAATGTTTATAAATTACGATTAAATTTAAATATTTTTTATAAATTTTAATTTAAACATTAATTATTATATAATATAATGACATCGTGCCCGAGTGGTTAAGGGGATGGACTTGAAATCCATTGTGCTTTGCACGCGCAGGTTCGAGTCCTGCCGATGTCGTTATTTTTAAAGACACTGTGGCCGAGTGGTTAAGGCGATGGACTGCTAATCCATTTCCCTCTGGGATCGCAGGTTCGAGTCCTGCCAGTGTCGTTATATGGGTCAATAGCTCAGTTTCAAGAGCGTGAGACTGAAGATCTCAAGGTCCTGCGTTCGATCCGCAGTTGGCCCATTTTTTAGCCCGACTAGCTTAGAGGTAGAGCGTTGCACTTGTAATGCAAAGGTCGGTGGTTCGAATCCACCGTCGGGCTTTTTGGCAAATTAGCTTAATGGTAAAGCACTCACATAGTTCGTGAGAGATATTGGTTCGACTCCATTATTTGCCTAAAAAGAAAAAATTATATTGTATTTGATACAATATAATTTCCAAATTAAATTGTGTTATGAACTATCCAGACAACAATAGTTATTAAAAAGCTACCAAAAGTGTCAAGCATTTGTAATCCATCAATAGCATATTGTGCTATCCATGGTTGATCATGAATGTAAGACCATTTTACAGTTTCAGCAACTGTTTCACTGACACGAGTGGCTACATTATAATCAACTTCAGATAATTTATTCATAGCAAAGATAGTAAGAGGTCTAGGTATGGGAAAAATCAGCATTATAAATAAATAAATGTTATAATTTTATTATGTTTTTTTTACCAATTATTATTATCTCTCCAATTTTTTAAAATTAATATTTGTATAATATATATGAGGAGAGTGAAAAACAATTTTAGAAAAACTAGGAATAATAAAAGAAGTCATAATAAAAGAAGTCATCATAAAAGAAGTCATCATAAAAGAAGTCATAATAAAAGAAGTCATCATAAAAGAAGTCATAACAAAAGAAGTCGTAACAAAAGAAGTCATCATAAAAAAAGAGCAGGACTTCCTAATCATCCTTATCATAATTCAGGACATTTAAATAAAGGGTATGTTGATGGTACACACCAAAGTCATGTTACTCATATTGTAGATCCGAATGGTACAGGTACTTATTCTCATGCTACTATAGTAGCGGGTGGAATAAGATATCATTATGGATTTAGACGAAGTGGTAATAATTTTATAGGACCAATAATTTGGAGTAATCCTGCTGGAGCACATTTTTCTCAGGAGATATTAGATAAATTAACTCATTTATATGAAAGTAGAGATGAATAGACATAAAAATAAATGTTATAATTTTATTATGTTTTTTTTACCAATTATTATTATCTCTCCAATTTTTTCGGTTTTTTGTAATTTTTTCAAAGTTGTATAACATATTTTTAAATTTTGAAAGTTTTTATATTTACTATTTGCTTTACATAAATTAGCAGCAAAATAAATAAGATCGTCTTTTTCATTTTTAATGTCATCAATAGTAGCATGCATAATAACAAAACAAGATGGAAAACTATTTAAATGAAACCATAAAAATTCGCGATTTATTTTTAAAGAATTGTCTAAAATATTGAAATTATCTTGGGCATTCTCTCCAATTAAAAATTGAATTGTTTTATAAATAATAGTTTTCATAAATTATTTTTTTTATTGTATTAAATAATAAAAAAAATTTAAAATAGTTTTATAAATTATTTAATAATAAATAGGTATCAAAATTATTTAGGTGTATCACACATTTCGCATTTAATAAGATTACAATTGTTTTTAAATGTACAGGCTTTACAATTCCAAGGACGACAATTAAAACATTTAGGTAGTTGCTTACCTTTATATGATGCAGAAACTTTAATATTTTTTCCACAATCACTACATGCTTTAATAATATTATTTTTATTGGAATTTGTGTTTAATATTATTTGAGAATTATCTTTGTCTTTATCTTTATCATTAATTTCAAGATTTTTAATAATTTCAATAATATCTGCCATAGCTCTGTTTCTAACAAGATCAGTTATCTTTAAAGGATTTTTAGTAATTGGTGATATTTGTTTTATACTTAACCATTGAATAATTGCATATTCTTCATATGTATTACCTTCAGGATCAATCATAGGATTATCAATAGGTAGTTGTGTAATAGGGCAAATAGGAATTGATAAAGCAGTCATTTATTTTATCTTTGTCTTTGTATAGAGTTTTTTTTATATGTAAAAAAAATTGATTAAATCAATTTTTTCTAACTAAAATAAAAACCAAAGTAAAATGGATTATAATTATTATGAAGCAGATGACTGTTTTGATGATGTTGTTTGTGAAAAATGTGGAGCGCGTAAAAAGTTAGGAGTAGATAAAGTTTATGCAGAACACGGGAGAGGAGAAGAATATACAGATGATGGAAGTTTAGTACCTACACATATATACACATGTTTAGATTGTAAGATACAAGAGAATCGTATACATTTTAATAATATGGCTTTAAATGCGATTGATTTTTCAAGAAGGCTGGATAATTTACAAAAAGATTTAGATACAGTTAAACAGCAACAAATAACAGATTCAAAGATTTTGTTTGTTGTAATATTAATGCCTTGGCTTTGTTTTACGGTGGTTTATTTTATTATATTTTAAAGTTTTGGTAATATTTTAAAATATAGTAAAAAAATTTTTTTATTAATAATATTTTATATATATAAATGCCAATATTAAAAATTAATCCAAATATTATATTAGGTGAAGGATCATTTGGTATAAATATTGAAACAGAATGTTTAAATACTATAAAAAAACCAGATATAAATATAAAATCTAAAAATTGTGATCCACAAAATGGAAAAAATAAGTTTGTTCTCAAACTTTGTAAAGATGATTCACATTGTATAAATTATAAAAATGAGGAAATTCTTGGAAAATTATTAGCAAATGATAAAAAAATTCCTGTTACTGCTATACATAAAAATTTATTGTATATTATAGAAGAAATAGAATTAGCAGAATCTGTAAAAACATTATTAGCAGAAACACTAGCAATTAAAGCAATAGAAAAAGGAAATCAATTAAATGTGTCTTTATTTTCAAGAAAAGGTTTACTTATGCCATATTATAATATGGGTAGTTTATCTGAATATATTCGATTTAATCAGAGAGGTTTAAGTATAGATACTATAATTATAGATGATATATTTTTTGCTGTAAGATTTTTACATTCTATAAATTGTGTTCATTTAGATATTAAACCAGCTAATATAATGTTACATTGTTCAAGTCAAAATGAATATAAAGCAGTTATAATAGATTATGGATTTTCACAATCTATAAAAGAAGATATTAATTTTGGAAATGGAAGTAAGCAGTATATGTCACCTGAATTATTATCATCTCATTATGGATTTTCTGTTTTATATAATAAAGGACCAGATATTTGGGCATTAGGTATAGTAATTTTAGAAATATGTATGAAACAATATTCAGCATGGTATCATTTTTATTTTCTAATAAAAGAAAAATATTTAACTGATGATATTAAACGACTATCTGAAGTAGAACAACAAAATGTAATTCAAAAATTTATTTCTCAAAAAATATATACACATAAATCAAGTATAGTTAATTTTACAGAATTTAAACAATATTATATAGATAAAATAAATAATATTACAATTGCAAAAAATGAATATAATATTGGAGAATTTTTAAATATTTTTTTAAACTTAAATCATGATGAAAGGATACTCTTGTATGATGAATTAGGATATAAGAGTAATGAAGAAATAGAACAATATAAACGCATAAATATAGATAATACACATGATGCAAAAAAAATAGAAGAAATGATAAAAAAAACAACAAAAAAAAGAGAAGATGAGACAAAAGCAATCGAAACAGCAAATAAAGCAAATAAATTAGCAATAGAAGCAGTAATAAAAGAGAACATGATGAAAAAAGAGAATATTGCACAAAAGATTAAAATGACATTTAGCGCATCTGCTAAGATACATAGGAAACGAGAAGTAGATACTGCTGTAAATGATTCAAGACAAGCTATTGATATAGCACAAAGAAAAGAGAATGATGCAGCCCATGAAATAGGTGAAGCAAGAATTATGGTGGCGACACTAGTGGAGAAGATAATAAAAACTGTTATAAATAAAAGTCAACAAAATAAGGCA
>MDTC01224441.1_pt1 | contig 13538 bp, 21 predicted proteins | sample 811181 | NCBI WGS metagenome assembly MDTC01 (sample SAMN05326644, study PRJNA326480) | marine metagenome | isolation source: seawater | place: Pacific Ocean: North | collected 2011
AGAAAGAATATAACTAATGATAATCACTCTATTAAGAAAACCTTTAGAGGGTTCTGTTGCTGACAACACCCTTAAACATGGTTGTGGAGCTATCAACATAGATGACACTCGTATCGGAAAAGAATCTCGTAGTTATAAAGGTAGTGGGAAATCTAACCAAGTCTACACCGAGAGTCGAGCAGGTATGTCAGATGGTAGAGGGAAAGATATGGAGTTTAAGGTAGAGGGTAGGTGGCCAGCTAACTTTATCCTTACCCACAAAGAGGGTTGTGAGTTAAAAGGAACTAAGAAGATCAAGGCAAGCACTCAAGGACTGGGCAAGGTCAACCCTTATGGTAGCTCGGTCACATGGAACATAAGTTCCACGAAAGATAATGGTAGGAATAGGTGGTTCGCAGATAAAAATGGCGAAGAACAAATGGATGATTGGGATTGTGTAAAAGGTTGTCCTGTTCAAGAGTTAGACCAACAAAGTGGTTATCTTAAAAGTGGTAAGCCGATAGGAACTAAAAAAGCAGGAACAGGCTATCATGGTAACTTTCCTGGAGGAAAAATGACAGGTTTCGGAGATGAGGGTGGTGCTTCTAGGTTCTTCAAACAATTTAAAAAAGGAAATGACCAATGATAGAGATTAAAATAGGTGATTGTACGGACAGATTAAAAGACCTAAAGGATAACTCCGTTGACGCTATCATCTGTGATCCCCCTTATGGACTAAAGTTTATGAGTAAGGGTTGGGATGACATAGGCGAGGGTTCTCAACAGAGAGAATGGCATAGGAAATGGTTAACCCAAGCATATAGAGTCTTAAAGCCTAATGGAGTTATAAAGGCTTTCTCTGGATCGAGGACTTTCCATCATTTAATAGCGATGATGGAAGAAATAGGGTTTCAAAATCTTAAAGTAGAAGCGTGGTCTTATGGAAGTGGCTTTCCAAAGTCACACAACCTATCTAAACAGTTTGAAAAGAAAAATGGTGTGCAAGGAGAAATAATAGGTTACGCCAAAGGCGTAACTGTTGAAGACTCCCAAGGTTATGGTGGTATTGGTCGAGGTGCTATTGGGATCGTTCAAAAACAAGCAGATCTTCCTGTTAGAGCTTTAGTTTCAGATGAAGCCAAACAATGGGAAGGTTGGGGTACTGCTCTCAAACCTGCTTGGGAACCAGTTTGTATAGGTTTCAAAGCATGATTGAGATTAAAATAGGAGATTGCACCCAAAGATTAAAAGATCTAGTAGATAACTCTATGGATGCCTTTATCTGTGACCCCCCTTATGGCATTAAAGTCCTAGATAAGATTTGGGATGACATTGGAGAGGGAAGTAAGCAAAGGGAGTGGCATAGAGGTTGGTTAAAGGAAGCCTATAGAGTCCTTAAACCGAATGGAGTTATCAAAATATTTAGTAGCTCAAAGACCCTACATCACCTAATGAGTGTGTTAGATGAAACTGGTTTTAAAGACCTCAAGGTTGAAGCATGGGTGTACACAGGTATGCCTTTGGGGAACTATGATTTAGCTAAAGGTATTGAGGCACATATTCTCTATGGGTCTGCAAATTCAAACACCTTTAAAAAACTTAAAGGTGTACGCACCAAAGAGAGAGATGGAAACTTAAAAAGAATACATAAAATGAGGGTGGGTCATAACTATCGAAAGAACGAGTCCGAATGTAACAACTCTTTTATACTTGATCCCCAAACAGATGAGGGAAAAAGGTTTATGGGTTATGGAACAACTTTAAAGAAATGTTGGGAACCAGTCTGTATCGGAGTTAAAAGATGATTATCACACTACTTAGAAAACCTCTTGAGGGGAGCGTAGTTGAAAACACTCTTAATCATGGTTGTGGAGCTATCAATATTGAAGCCACTAGGGTGGGAGATGAGGCTCGCACTTATAAAGGCATGGGGAATAAAGTCGGCAACCAAGAAAACGCAAATGGTTCTTCCATTTATTGGATGTCTAAACCACCTACAACTAAGAAAATGAGAGAGGGTGCGAGTGGAGATGTTGTCTATGAGGTAGAGGGTAGGTGGCCTGCTAACTTTATCCTTATTGGGGATAGTCCTGTTAAAGAGCTAGATAAACAAAGTGGTATCAAAACTAACACATCACATTATTCATATAAAAGAAGTAATGGTGATTTCATCGACAAGATACCAGACATGGTTGAGAAGTCTCATTGGAGAACTGAAACTGGAGGTGCTTCTAGGTTCTTCAAACAATTTAAGAAAGAAGGTAACTAATATGAGTATCAACAACGATATGATTGAATACTTTAAAACAATGATTACACCCCCTGTTGAAGATGCTTGTGTCCTTGTATCTTCTCCAAACGAAATTGATTTCTCTGCCTATAGAGAAGAAATACAAGAAGAAGGGGCTTTAATCTCTACTTCCAAGCCGATGGTACATGGCGTAATCTTGATCGGAGAGCCAAATGAAGAACAAGCGAAAGAGATTATGAGTATTCTTAAACCTGGAGGTCATGTCGTAATGATTCCAAAAGAAATAGGATATGAAGGAGTTATCGCTCTTGAAGACACAGGTTTTGAGGTTAGAGATTCAATCTTTGTAGCAGAAGACCATGATAGTTTTTATTACACCCCAAAAGCGAGTCGATCTGAAAGAGAAGCAGGCTTAAAAGCAGAGGGTGATGGGAGAGCTAACCCACACCCAACAGTTAAGCCAATTGAAATCATGGAATGGTGTGCTAGGGAGATACCCCCCGAATCAAAAGTAGTAGACCCATTCTTAGGTTCTGGTACAACAGGTATTGCTATGTCTCGATTAGGGCATGACTTTGTAGGTATTGAACTAAATCCAGATTATGCGAAAATCTGTGAGGGTCGTATTCGTCATTGGATGCCTATAGGTACTGAGATTCAATCCGAAGCTGAAGTAGGCAAGAAAGAACCTACTGAGGGTGAACAGATTTCTATCTTCGATATATTTGGTTCATAGACCTTTTATAACTTCATTTCATTATTTGGAAAGGAAGTAAAATGAGAATAGATATAGAATGGGATTTTGGAGATACTGATCTTGATGGTTTTCCTTACCAAGAGGCAGTTGAACTTTCTGGATTACCAGAAACAATCCTAGTACCAATCGACATTTCGATTGGTGAAGATGAGGACATTACAGATTGGGTGTCCGAAGAATATGGATATACAGTCCTCGGGTGGACTGAAATAGATGAAGATTAATTTCTTCTCCACAACTGAATAGATGGTCTACGAAACTGAGAGGGCAGTCTACTCACTGTAAAAAGAGGGTTTGGTCTGAATCGCATCTGGCGTGCGTCAAACTTGTAATAATCATCAAAGTGAATTTCTTGTTTTGGTAACTGATTATATGCAACCAAGAACCACTCTTTATGCTTCATTGCCTGTTCCATAAGGCGATCTGCTTCCTCTGCGTCAGAAGCGTTCTCAGAAGCGTTTTTGTACTCTTGGTACAGCTTCCATTGTAGGTTGCTCTGCGATCTGAGTTGACTTTCACGATCTTGAAACTGCATTTTGTTCCTTTTGGGGAGAGTGGGTGGGTTCACCTTATAGGAATGAAGAGTAACAAAAGACCCTACAAGTTACTCTTCAAACTAAAGAGGGGAGAGAAGGTCAAAGCGATAAAACGCAGACTTGACCCCTACCTCTAAGACTCCCCCACTACGCACCAACAACTGAGAAAAGTTTGAGGGGTCATTTACTACTTTGTAGGTTGCTAATCCGCAAATGTAATAGTCGTACCTAGACTCTCGTAAAACAATGATTTGAGGGGTGTTTGATGAACTAGGTGTGGGTTTCCTCAATAAAGGAAAATCCCCCATATTCACCGTCTTAACACCTACTTCATACCCTGCTGATCTCAAGTCGGGTACATAATAGTCATTAGAGTCTCCTATGGTAAAGTCCACAAAGGATTTCCCTATGTATTGTTCAACTGCACACTCCCCACCCCAACCTGTGTAATATCTCTTAGCTAGAGATTCTGGATCTTTAAAGTATTGTCCACCCTCTGATCTTTTTTTCTCGATCACTTGTTTTACAAAAGATTTAATCTCAAGATCCTTATCTCTACTGAGAGATACTTTAGGGTAAGAAGTGATATGAGATCTCACAAAGTAGTCAAACGACTTTTCCGTGCCTTTTAAGAGAACATTTTTCATAGTTTCTTTATACCTTTCATTTAATAACCTTATATTACTTTACAGAAAGGTACTTCAGATGAAACGCAGAGCGGGAAAAAGAGTTGATCTCTATAAACTCATTGATAAGTATAACGAACTAAATGGGAATGTTAAGAGGGTCGATGTTGGGTTTATTAAAAGTCTTGATCTCGATGAGGTTGAAGAAGAAATTAGGAGAGTCCAAGAGTTCATCGAAGATATTCAACACTTTAACCCACTGCTAGAAAAATCCATTTTAAGAATGGAACAAGAAGAACTTAGGAGAGACAAAGATCGTAAGCTTAATAACGATGCTCTTGAACTACAGGACATTGAAGATATGCTTATGGGTCGTAGGACTCGCAGAGCGTCTGATGTAATCAATGACCTTGAGAATCGTATCGCTCGTCTTGAAAGGCGTTCTTCTGTAAAGGTTGCACGATCTATCCCAAGACCACCGAGGAATCGAAGCCTTGTGGACATCAAAAGAGCCACTAATATTTCTGACAAGGCTCTTGATAAAGAGTACGGATATGGTTTGAGCAAACCTGGTACTTTTGGCTATGAAGCTAACAAGTATTCAAGTTTGTATGCACTTGAAGCGATTATGGAAAACCTAAACCTTGTATTATCAAATCCAGATGATAAGAAACTAATCGAGATCGTTGCTGATTCAGTCCACGATGGTTGGTCGTATGCGGCATACAATGTTGACGATCCACGATACGAGACTCAACCAGAAAAACGAGATAACCGTATTGCTTTAGCAGACGCTTCTTATCGCTCTCTTTCTGAGGGGGAAAAGGAAAAAGATAGGGTTATCGCTCGTGCATTGATTTGGACAGTTTATATGGCAGAAAAGAGATAACCATGAAAAGATCAGCATCAGAAGTAATCAGAAACCTTGAGATGAGAATCGCAAAGTTAGAAAGACAATCTAACAGACATGAGATGGTTCTAGCAGTTAACATCAAGGAAAGAATGGACAACTTACGCATTAACTTTAGAGATCTTATGGAAGATCCACACCATATCAACCTTGATGATATTGGTTTTGAGTTTAGGGTTGTTGAAAATACAATCAAAGATTGGACTCGTAAAGGATATGCAGAAACTGTTTACGGAGAGCAAATAGTAGACTTTATGGAAATAGATGTAGATATGACAGTCCTAACACAAAAAGGTGTTAAGTTTGTCATTGGACTACTTGGAAGTTCAAAGTTGGCTCGATCATACCAACCAAGTGAACAAGAAGCTATTGAGGAGTCTTTACAGTTAACAGACTACAACGGATGGAAAGTATTAACAGGTCCAGAGCGTCAATCTTACTTAAGTGATGTTTGGAGTATGTACACTACCACTTATAAAAAGATTGGTATTACAATTAAAGACCCAAAGGTCTTAGTTGGCAAATATAAGGTATGGTATGTTCACTTTGATGATGGTGTGCCTGTAGCCTTTAACCTTTTCAAGAAAACTTCTTTTGGGATGAAGTCTGCATTGTCAGGCAATGATGGAAGTTCTTTAGGTAGAAGTGTCTCAAAAGCATGGATCAAAACAAGATGGAAGTCAGTAAATGGTTTCTATGGTGAAGTTTCTGGTGCAGTAGAACATATCTCAATCAAAGGTGGTGCCCCTGTAGTTTGTGCCGCTCATGTACCAAAGGTTCTAGGGAAACCAACCAATGGATATGCAGATGATAATGTTCATTACATTCGTGATTTTGCTGGTCATAAGCACACTAAGGTTATGATTGGTAACCCAAGAGGTATTAACTCGCTACCTTTCCAAAAAGCTCTTGTTCAATGTCCTATTCCAGATGAATCTGTTCGTCTTGCTAGACACGAGAAAACATCAGCACTAGAAGATCGTCTTTCACATGATTGCTCTACTTACGAAAACTCACTCTTTTCAAGGGGTTGATAATGAAAGACTTATTAATAGAATTACAAGATCTTCAGATTGAAGTTGAAGAATTCATCGAAGATATAGATACGATTCAGAGTAAGTTTGCTTCTCGTTTTGCTTCTAGTTTAGATGAGTACCATAACCAAGATAGATTGCTTCAAAAAGCTAAGTCTATTCTTTCAAAGTATGAATCTTTGAAAACCGAACTTGAGGTTGAAGCTGAAGGTGAGACCGACCCATTCATTTCAGATCAACTAGATAGTTTAATTGCCAACATTGATGTGATGAAGTCAAAAGTTTCGTCTTTCACTAAGACACTTAAAGCTATTGGTAAAGGTCTTGTACCAAAGACCCTAGAAAAGCAAGCTAGGGTTATAAGAAAAGAGATAAAGAGTTACTTTGAAAAACCAGCTCTTGTTACCTTTAGCAATAAACACAGTGGGGTGAGGACATACAAAGAAAAAACAGGTGATAAAAAGTTTTATCATACTTCAATAGTCATAAAGGGTTATGAATATCGCTTTCAAGTGATAGAACCTATAGATGGTGATTATAGCAAGATGCCTAATTATGCTAATGTCTGGTGGAAAGGTCGAGAATCAAACTTCGTTGAGAAATGGGCAAAAAGTAATCTAAAAGGAAAAGGATTTCTAAACGAAAAACTTGACCCCATTGCTCCAATAGAAATGAACGCAATTTTAGAACTGAAGACTGAAATGAAAGGGAGAGGGCAAGAGATAACTGGTACTACTATGGGGCCAGCTAAAATCTACCACTTCAAACCTGGTACTGTTTTACAGTATCACCACTTTAGATCAAGAGGTGACTTTTATCTTAAGGTTATCAAACTAAATGCTGGTCATAGTAATGAGTATTCAGTGGGTCAGTCGATTAATACCAGTATTTTCTTTGGTACAAGGGAAAGAATTGATGGAGACATTAAAGGAGCTATAGGACACGACTGGGGGAGGATGTATGCTTTGAAAAAGCATATCAAAGTTAAAGATAAAGGATTTGGTGGCAACAACTTTGATCCAGGTTTGTAAGACTAGGGTAAGAGAGGTTTTTAAGTCTCTGACCATCTGAAGAAGCGATCATCTTCTTTATGGGTGATCCCTTTACGCTTCACTTTACCCGCTTTCTTACCTCTCACATAGCGTTCAAAGTCAGTAAAGTGTCTACGCTCTAGGTCGGACAAGTCATCTATGGTGATCTGTTCTTCGACTAAGAGCCAAAAGCGACTCGCCGCTTTAGCTACCCAAAAGGCATCCGCTTGGTGATTGTTCCACCTCTTTGCCCCTTGTCCTTGTGTAGCTTGCTTGGCGGCGTCTACCATATCGCCTTTCTGCATTTTCCAACCTTTAGGTCTATTAAGGTATGCAGAAGCATGGGATTTAACTTGATTAGGTGAAAGGTATACAGTGTCGCACTTCTCAAGCATGAGGGCTTCATTAGAGTATAGGAACAGACCATACATACCCTCTGAGTAAAGATCATTAAAGATGGGAGACTCTATCCCAACTCTCAGAATTTCATCTGGATGATCTGCTCGTACTTGTTGTACGATCTCTCTTAAACCCTCTCTAAGAGTGATGTAGCGTTCAACGAACATGGTTTTTGCGTCTGTTTTCATCGTGCCTTTATCCAAGAAGTGTCCGTCATCACGAATGAGAGTCCAACCAAAGTTTCTAAGTGAGGGGTCAAGTCCTAGTATCATTTGTAGTTCCTTTATATTTATTGTTATTTATCTTTATATGATACCTTTAAAGGAGTGAACCATGAGACATGATAACAGTTATCGTAGAGCAAAGCGTTTAGCAGTAAAGAATGCTATGACACGAAATGCGACTATGGATCGCATTGCAGACCTTGAAGTTAAAGTAGCTGTAATGGAGTACCAAGCAGGAATGAGAGATTCCTTAAAAGGACTTTTCCTTAAATACATAGCTGAACCACTTGACAAGTATCGCAAGCATAAAAAGCTTTTTATGATGCCTGTAGATGATCTTATGGATGATGTTATCGAAGCGATTGCTCCAAAATATGCAGAAGCATTGATGGAAGCAGAGGTAGACTCTGATATTGACGAGTTTGAAGCGGGAGCTAAACAACGAAACTTAGAAAGAGTAATGTCTCGTGGCGGTTATATTCCAAAACTTGATCTACCAAAAGATAAGTCTCCAGAGTACATTGAGGGTTATGAATGGGGTGATACGAATGAGTTGCCTGTTCCAAAAGAAGTTAAAAAGCGTTTGGTACAAGAAGCGGCTAAAGAGCATGATAAAAAAGTTGTGGAGAGGGTTCTCAAAAGAGCTTGGGAAACAATCAATCCAATCAACATTGTTAAACACGCTTTCCATTACATCAAAAAGTATGGTTATGACCCTCATGCAGAGGAAATCTGGTACAAGAAATGGCCAAAAGTATTATTTAAGACTGCTTTAATGGCCGTAGCTGTAGCTATTGTAGAGGTTCTTGAACACGCAGTATTACCTGTTGTAATGGTAAAACTAACAGGCGTTGAAGCATTCTATGGTCTTGCTGCTGTTCCTCTTTTAGAAATCGTTCTACCTATTGTCATCGCTTATTTTGGTAATGCTAAGAAAGATATTGTTGACGCACCAGGTCATCTTGATTGGTATGAAAAAAACTATGGTGAGATCGAAAATACACTAGATGATAATGTGTTTGTTTCTCGCACTGCCTTCAATTTTTAACAAAAACTTTTAGGACTCCGTTTACCATCTGCACTGAAATCTCTCCAGACAAATGACTTTCTGATGTTTGGAGTCCATCCTTGTCCTCATGGACAAGGATAACTTTATGGAATCCCCTTGCTTCTTGTCTATCTACTCCAACATAAATGACAGGTTGTGTAATTTTCTGTGCTTCTTCAAAAGACTTAGCTTTTTCATTCATAGGTGTTCTCCTTAACAAAGAGGTTCACTACTATAAGCATAAGTCATTTAATCTTTAAGAACCTCTTTTTTAACTACTCTTATGTTCTTTGGGTCAAAGATCACAACCTCTGGCTCATCACCTACATGGGTATCTCCGCCACCTACCCACAACATAGCGTCATAACCCTCTCTCTTAGCTGATTTGGCTTCTTTCAAGTCTTTAACTAACTTGACATTGTTCGCTTTTACCACACAAGTTAAGACTTTGGGTCTAAGACTGTCTGCATTGATCCCCATTGACTCTAAATCTTCGGCTATGTAACCACGACCACTGCTTGAACTTTGACTAAACATATTGAACACATCGCTCATTGTGTCTCTTTGTCTATGAGTAGACGAATAAGACCCCTCAATAGAGTCCACTATATCATGGAATAAAGTGTTTATATCCACACCCAAGGAATCAAGATACTCTGATCTAGTTTGATTGTCTGATTTACGATTCCTAAGTAGTTCATTAAGATCATCGTCCCATCCATAATGGTAATAGTGGGAAGCATATTCAACCAACTCTCTAGGTAAGTTTGCTTTCAAAAGAGGGAATACCTCATCATATTCAATGATCGAGTTACGATTACTGTCCGCATATTCCTTAGCCACATCATAAGATAAGGTGAAGAAAAAACCATTACCTACATACTGAGGTTGGTTTAAAAGTTCCTCTCTCATGTAGCTCCCATCAAACTTCTCAAAGTCAGATGTAGTTCCATGATAAACGGTGATTGGTTTTCCACTGTGTAAAAACTCTGCTACTGATTTGTCGTGAAATTTTATAGGGTCTGGATGGTTTCTTCTCTCATATCGAAAACGCACCATACTCTTACCCGCCTTTTTAATGAGGTAGCGTAAAATCACTTCATCAGACTTAACACCCTCTGAGGACAAGATATGTATCTTTCCATTTACCCACTTGGCAAAGTTTCCTGTCATTAGACCTAACTTTTCTAAGGTTTTACCATCTGAAAATAGGATCTTTCCATCTAACGAACGCTCCATAAGAAAAGCGTCTATGACTTTTTTATCCTTAGTGGATAAACGAAAACTCATATTAAACTCCTAACTCTTTCTTCAAAGATTTAAATGCTACTACATCAGCAAGGCTAGGTAGTTCACCTCTTGCACTAGCCTTACCTAAAACCTCTAAAGACTCCATTGCTTCTATATCGCCTTGTCTACGGGCTTCTCGATAGAGATCCCTTAACTCATCAGTGGGTAGAGGTTGGGTCAAGACACTATTGACAACTTTAGGGGCTTTAGAAAGGTCTAGGAGATACTTTTCTTGACCATCCCATAGAACACCACCACTCTCTATTTTATCTCTCGCAGAGATTACTTTGGGGTCATTTCCACCTGTAGCTATTGAGTCAATAATCCCCAACCACTTACGCTTATAAGCGTCTCGGTCAGCAATCTTCTCATAGAATGAGGGGTTGTCTTTATAGACCTTAGCCCAATACTCAAGACCTTTAACCCAAGTCTTTCTCCAATTCGTTGTTCGCTTAAAATGCTTACGATCTCGTGCTTTGCGATTAAGCACATGACCATTCACCAACGAGACAAGACTCAAGTTCATTGAAGCACGACCTCGACCCATCGCTTTGTCAGTGCTTCCCTGTGTACTTGAGAGCTTAATCCCCACACGATCTGATAGGTGGATCAGATAAATTCCCTCACGACCTTGTACTCGTTCCCAAGCACGACCAAGAGAAGATGGAAGTGAGTCGAGCCAAGACTCAAGTTGTTGGCGAGTAATGTTGATGAAAGTCATTTTTTTTTCTCCATGTAAGAGTTTATCAATAAAAAAACTATCACCCTATAGGAAAGGAGAGTAACTGATCGTATAATAAGAGTAGTTATTAACTGTTCATGGAGATACTATGAAACATATTATATTTGCTTTACTTACAGGTCTAACCTTAAACCTTTCCCACGCAACAGAGTGTTCTGAAGATAAAAAGATCATCTCATTAACAGCCCCTTGTCAAATGTCTTACTTCAAGTTTGCTCCAGAGTGTGAGTTTGGAGATGGGTTATGTCTTTCTCTAGTCCTACAAGGACTTGCTAACAGAAACCTCTTTGATTACAGATCTGATGTGAGAAGAGTCTATAACACTCCGCTCAAAAGAAAGTTGTTTAAAAAAACTAAAGAGTACAAAAAACTCTATCGTCAAATGCTCTTAGACCTCAAAGATGCAAAGGGTTCTACTTTTTGTGCAGAGATGGATACTTATTGGCTATATGATTTGGATCACAAAGGATTTAGTTTTTTACCAAACAGCATAATCCCTAAAGGAAAGCTCTATCGCATTTCTAACATCGAAAAGATTCTTACCTATGACTTTATTTCAGTTGAAGAGAAGTATGCCATTGAGATTGAAAACTGGGAATCCGTGGCATACTCTAAGTATGTATTTTTTCAACTGATGGAAAAACCTAAAGGGTATATTCCTATAAGATTAAAAAGTTTTGCTTGGTTTATCCCAAGCATTAGTTATGACTATGAGGGTACGATCCACCTAGAATATGATGAGGGGTGTCGTGTTCCCGCCTATTTTGATTATCGAGTAAAATAATGAAATTAAACCCCAACGCTTTATTTGCCCTTACTATGTTTTCTTTAATGTTGAGTATTGCTGTATTATCTAAAATAAGTCCAAAAGAATCCAAGATTATTATTTGGTCTGTGCCGCAGTCAAAAGGGTGTACTTTCCCTGTAAAAGAAGTAAGACACAAAAAGACAGAAATGGAACATATCGTTCCCTACTCTCAAATCCATAAGTGTACTTATGACCCCCTAAAAAGATTAGTTAAGGTCAGTACATACAACTTTGAGAGAGGGTATCAAATGAAAAAACCTACCGAAGAAGTTCTTTACAAATGGGACAGGTTAAAACTTGTGCAGTTTTCTATCCGTAAAGCCACACACGGTAATGGAGAGATAGACACTGAAGTATATCAACTAAAGTGATTATCTTCGGTTACGCCTCCTCATGCGATCTCTTTGATTCCTCTCAGATAATGATCTCGCTTCTGGACTAACAAGTCCTCTACTGATAGAGTTTCTTTCAGAAATCTCTGTATTGAATTTTCTCTCAGCTTTGCTTCTGCTAGAGAAAGACTCAAGAACCATCTGACGGCTTCTTGTTGCAACGACAACAAAGTAGATGCTTCGACCTCTGTCATTTTCAGCTTCAACAAGCATTAAAGTACCTCTAGGAGTAACTTCTTGTTCAATGATTTGTTGAGTTTGTGGAATAACACCCTCGTCTTCCATGTCCTCGATGATGTATGAATCAAGATCATATTCATCGAAGAATGCTTTTTTAGAAGTAGAAGCCCTTCTGTGACCTAAAGGACCAAAGTCACCAGAGTTTCTTTCAGAAACTTCTGTATTGAATCTTCTCTCGGCTTTGCTTCTGCTAGAGAAAGACTCAAGAACAATTTGACGATTTCTAGTTGCAAGAACAACATAAAAAATTGAACGACCTCTTTCATTTTCAGCTTCAACAAGCATCACAGTGCCTTTTTGAGTTGGCTCTTGTTCGATGATGTTATGAGTATCTTCGACCACTCCATCATCTTCCATATCCTCAATGATGTATGAATCAAGATCATACTCATCGTAATATGCTTTTTTAGAGGCTTTTGCTTTACGCTCTAACCGAGCCACTCTTTTTTGTAGTTGTTTTAGAACTTCTGACGCTAATCTTTTCATAGCAATATTCTCCTTAAAGATATTAAAAACCACATCACAGAACAGTTATAAATAAACTATTACTAAGAACCTTCTTTAGTCATATAGGTCAAAGACTTCATAGATCGTATCTCATCCACAAAGGTGAGAGCTGGTACTCTTGAGGTGCGATTGAAGTATTCTCGCTTCAAGTCTTTAAATGTATGGTGCTTTTCAAAGACAAAAATAACTTTTCGACCATCTAACTCTGTCTTTAATAGTTCCATGCCTGTTGTTTTTAGATATGCGGCAAAGTACAAGTCAGAAGTTTTATATAAAGGTTCTGGCTGTATATTTTCCATGATAGGCTACCTTTGGTATTAGGGGTCTTCGGAGACATAATACCAAAAGTAATCATAAAAGAGTCGCTAAAGCAGTTTGTGCTTTACGAACCCCTTTGTCGCTAGACTGAATTTGGATCAGTTTATCCTTCTTATCCCACTTAGCGATGAGGGGTCGATTGCCCCAAGTTCCCCTTAGTTCTTCCCCATCTGTAGTTAAGACACGACCCTCAAAAGAGGAACGCTTCAAGAAAGCACCAAGAACTTTTTTATCTGAAAGGGCAATTTTCACTATCTCTCCTATGTGTTATTGTGCAACACCTGTTCCATCATATACTACCACGAAGTTGGCTAACTTTAGACCACTAAGATCACCTTGTGCAAGAGAAATCCAAAAGCTAGAGTCCTCAAGGGCGATTGGGTTGAAGAAAGAACTAAAGCTACTCGTTTGATCTGCTTCTGATAGGAACTGTGCCGCATTTTGAG
>MDTC01122528.1_pt1 | contig 13537 bp, 4 predicted proteins | sample 811181 | NCBI WGS metagenome assembly MDTC01 (sample SAMN05326644, study PRJNA326480) | marine metagenome | isolation source: seawater | place: Pacific Ocean: North | collected 2011
AAAGCGGTTTTGTTGAAAATACAATCGGAAAAATTCTGCACAGTGTTCTCCGTGTTCGTTTTCCTTGTAAAATTTTCGATTGCGCTAGGCAGAACCAAGAACCTGCTTAGGTGTTTGTCGCTTTTTTCGCAAGGTCCTCTTTGTCTGGCCAACCAACAGCGCTGCTCCTCCATGACATAGCTAATGGCTTTGAAATCATGCACGATTGCATACTCTTGGCATGCAAGAATGGAACCGATTTGAATCTCAAGTTCGTGATTCAAATACAAACAACTTGTGTTTGTGTAGTCAAAAATTGTTTCAAAATGTTCAAAGTAACGCCTACAAAACTGTGTCTCATTGTATTCAATTAACTTTGCATTTTCGTACATGTAACGATTAAAATAGAGTTCTCCTGCTACAAAAGCGCAGCCAGCGATCTGGTGTCGATCGTAAATTTGTCCTATCCATGCATGGTTTGGTATTGTAGGACGTAGTTGCAGGCACTCTTCGTAAGATATATGCTGCCCACGTCTGCAGTGTTCTCCTTCTCCAAGAGAGACAATATCATAATAGGATGGATCGTATACACGAGCTTGAGTCTCTGTACGAAACTCGCTTCTTTCGTATGCTGGGTCGTAGACATTGTATGTCACATTTGACTTCCCCTCGTCAATGATTTCGTTACCACAATAGTCAAAGAAAAAACTATCGTAGGAGTGTGTCGGTTCGCACGTGCTTGTGTCTGTGGTGATGTAGCAGGCTCTCCCTGAATTTCTACAACAGGCTGCTGGTGCATAAAACATGTCATCGGTACTGTCTGCATTCAAACACATCTGGTTCTCGACGGAGCAGTCGAATTCTGCACTAGTGCACAACTCCCAGCCCCCCAAACGGTCACATTCTTGCTGTGCATCAGCGATGTGAGCGTAGTGCCTAGGCGAAATATACAATTCTTCGTAACCGTCTTTGAACGAGTACCCTGATGCCTTGTAATAGAGTGCCGTGTCTCGACATTCACGCAATGTGCTAATGTTTAATTGCACTGTAGAATTTGTAATGTAGAGGCATTGCACAGCTTCTTGTTGCCAACTTTTCTCACCCTTCAGTGTAAAATGGGGTTTGCTAGAGGTCCCAATAGTCACGGAAGCAAAATCGTAAGGAACCCAATCAAGCCTGTGTTCTACGCACTGTGACTCTTTTCGATTGACTACTGTATCATTGTTTCGCTGCCACCTTGACTGAAATATTGGAAGGGTAAAATATTCTTGGACATGGGACGAACACAGCTCACCAATTATAGGTCGGAACCCCCCATTTTTGATGCAGGTGGTCACGGGGACCCTTCTGACACATTCCGCGGCATAAGAGCACGAATATGTGCTGCTCATGTCCGAGTTCCAATATGCCTCAGACCAGTCGTACTCGTCCACTGAACAGCCCGGTGGGTAACTATCACCAGTCCCATAACCATCAGCTATGATGTCGTAGAAGGTTAAGCTAGAATATCGTTGCTGGCATTCACTCTTTGAAAGATGGTAACCTGTTCCACTTCCAGAACTAAATTTTTGAATGGTTGCTTCTGACATCGGTTCATCGCAATTCGTGGTAGAGACAGCTGAAGGACAGTCATTGAAAAAGACCACATTGTTCTTCTTGTAACAACCTTTAGGGTGAGTGGCTCCTTCATTTGAGCAAGACATAGTTCCAAAGGTAAGGGAGTTTTCGGTTGCATAAAACTCGCATTGCGCCTGAGTCATCGTCAATTCACCCGTACCAGTTTGTTCTACTACATAAATTAATAGACGATTGGACCAATGGATTGCACCATTTTCCTCCGAGCAGACCTCCCCGTTTATCTTTCCATTATACCCCCATGCAAAAGATCGATACTCATCACCATGGACATAAACTAGACCAGCGGGGGCAAACCGATCGACTGCAAGCATGTAACACTCAAAGCCCCCCTGAATGGGTTTGCCGGTTTCTGAGGTGCAAGGCCGGTAACCTGTGCGGTTTGTTGGCGGTTCCTGAATATATTCTATCGGAAAATAGTTACCAGAATCTTCTTGAATACCAACGCAGCTGATGTGGTTTCTACACCACTCTTTCATAGAATGGAGGGAGGTAACATTCAGAGAGAGCCTCTCACCGCCGATTTTGTTCTTGAAGGAAAAACTCAACTCGTAGTCATTAAATACATGCTGGTTCGCCCCTTGTTCTCCAATCAAAACGGGTTGCGATTGACCCCATATTTGCTCCGTTTGTTGACAATCCTCTTCTTTAACGTTGTACTCCAATTCATAGTCTGCTGGCATAAAAGTAAAATTTGTAAAAGGCAGGAATTCTCCGCTTGTACAGGCAGATTCTTCGCTTTCCTCTAAGGTTCCATCGGGGTACTTGCATACCCCTTGGTTGTTGCTTCTGGCAACGCAATCGGCATAGCTGCTATTTTCCCTGTTGTGAACAATAAAACGATTTTCTAGGCCGTACGAAGTGCAAGAATCCGGAACGGTTAAAATGGAGACATTTTCAAGGTAACTCTTGTAAGGAGTGTAAGATAGTCTCGTAGCAAGCCCCCTTCCTTCCGCCGCGTACACATAGTATGGGTGTGTGGAGAGGGGAAGCTCGTAGCGATGATCCATCCTGGATTGACACTCTGCTCTGGTGCTTTGCTCTTCTATGAAATTTTCGTACCGATTCCACAGCGTCTTTGTCGCCCTGCCACCCCTTGTACTGCTGGCTTGTAAAACGAGGGAAGACCCGTCGAATCTGGTGCCTATATTTTGTGAAGAACCGAGCTGCTCAATGGTTTCTTTTGCCAGACGGCCTTTGAACAGCATCACTTCGTCGATTTGGCCAGTAAAGGGTCCATGCGATAGGGAGGCATATGAGTCTGCTGAAATGCGGTACTGTGTTGTCATACGAAATAGAAGAGACGAGGACGAGGCGCCTTTCTGGTTAGAGCTCTTACATTCACCTTCTTCAACAGTAAAGAAAACATGACTCAAACCAAGAGCAGCGGCATAACAGTCGGTGGGGGAAAACCCTGAGTATTTGCCAATTGTCTCACCCAACTCATTCTTTCTTAAGCGCACAACATTGTGTGTGAACGGTGCCAGCAATATGCCCTGTTCCTCGTTGTAATCATACGTTGTGTTGTGAAATGTGTCCAATTCTTCTTCTCCGTTAACAACGATGTATCTTGAGCCAAATCCATCATACACAAAGCCTACATGTGTCCAAGAAGAGATACTAGTTAGTAGGCTCGAGGAATAGACTTCGTATGGAAAATTAAAGTCCAGCGTGGGCTTACCACTACCGTCTACGTGGAAGACTGCTTTCTGGCCAAATTGATTGTCGCTTCCAATTATTTTAAGAAGGTCCCCAGAGCCTTTGACCCAAGCGGTAAGTGTAAAGCTTGGTTCTTTGCTAGGCGTTTCTCTTTCTGTCAAGGTATTGCGCGCAAACGTTTCCTTGCTTTCTAAGATTATGTTATCAATAGAACCAACCGAGTTAGTGCTCTCGCCCACATAGTAAGGTAACATGGAAAGCTGTTCTGCTGACAAAGCGATGCTTTCAGTCCCATTGATCTCAAGGGCATCTTCCCGACTATTTTTGTCCCACCTTGTTGCGTCCGTGTTAAAGGTATACACCGGTTCTATCGAATCGGCGTTGCTGTTGCATTCCGATTCTTTGACGTATTCTTCTGTAAACTCTCGAACACCGGTTGCATTGAAAGACACGAATCGGCGGTCGGCGGCACCACTCTTGCATTCCTCTTCTGTTATCCCCACCGTCGTGATAGGCACAGTGTTTGGCGTGAAGGTGGCTGCAACAAAACGGTGATTTTCTTGGCCTTTGTAATTGTTTGCGTGACAGTATTCTTTTCTTGTAAATTCTTTACCAACAAAGGGATCTGTTGGATACTGTCTAAATTCAAGGCGTTTTTTGTACGTGTGATTAGTGCATTCTTCTTCTAGTATGTCGGCATTGCCCCACTCTTCCACGGCACCCAACCCACCAGAGCGATCGGCGGCATACTGTGAGATATGAAAAACAATTGCCTCTCTCCCTTCCGACGAGATGCAATCTTCGACAGAGACGTGCTTTTGCAAGCTACTTTCAACAACGGAATCATTTTCTCCCAAGAGAAAGTAATCAGAAGTTTCGTGAACAATTTTCTCTGGTGATTGCTGTGTCACGACCAATTGTAAATAATACTCTCCGTTAAGGTTTCCTATATCATCTGGCAACGAAAAATGTTCAAGAAGAGACTCTACTTTGGTCAACGAAGCCTCTGGTGCTACTGCCTGAAGCGTACCCCCAGAGATACTAACTCTGGCAATAAACCCTTTCTCACTTTTGCGCACAAGCTCCAGTTCATTTGCTTTCTCTTCCAGTGAAAGGTTGTCATGCAACAGTTCTCGTTCATGAAATTTGAACTTACCAATACGCCCCCCAGAGACAAAAGATGCAAACAGCAAGAAGAGGTAGAAGTAAATAAAAATGCTTGTCTTTGCCATCTTTTGGTGGCTATTTTGGTTGTGTGTAAGATATATATAGTTCAGTTAACACTTACTCCTTTTTATATATGTACTAATACATCTAAAAATTCAATCTCTTCTTCTTCTTCAGACGGTACATCAGTTATGTTGATGCGTAGGTTCTTTTCTTCATTTGGGAAGACAAAGCACAAGATGTTGCGAACAATGTACCAATGTCTCGTATTACTATTTTCCTGTAAGACTTCAAAGCAACTCTTTTCAAACAGACATTTCTCCGGTAAATTGTGGAAGATGGCTTTATTGAACTCTAATGGGCTATTGTCTCGCAAATCGAAAAGTTTCTTCTTTTTGTTTCGTTCCCTATCGTTTATGCCACGGCGAAGAAGAGTGCACAGAAAGAAGAGGGCAATCGGGTTTCTGTTGACCATAGTGTAATAGAACAAAATCCGGTAAATTGCCTGCCGCCGTTTTCCACGGAAGGAGTAGATTTTTCTTGTGATCAGATGGTAGTAAGCGTTCTGGTTTAAAATGTCTTGATTTTGACTATCAATGCATTTGATCATGAATAAAACTTCTTTAGGAAGTCTCAATTTCCCTCGTTTGTTAGCGAATATCTGCGACTGATTCAGATGTGCATAAAAGACATCCAGTTCACCCAACCAGTTCCTGTAGGGAAACTGAAAACTTGCCACCTCCAAATCATGGTCTTCCCTTTGGCGTTGGTAGGCGATGTCTACGTTACCGTTCAGCACAGACACCTCTTTCCTGCAAAAGGGACAATTACTAGAAGTCTTGAACCATTTCTTTGCGCATGGGATGCACATTTTTAAGCATGTACAGCTATTCATGGCCGCCATAGGCACCTTTGTTTCGCCGTCGCATTTTTTTGTCCCATTAATACAACAATAGCCTAATATGGCTTTTCTCTTTACACTCCTAGGAAGCCTTGTTCGCTTTCTTTTTTTTTGCTTGTCCATGCTTATTTCGCATTGTCGTCGTATCCTCGGTCGTCTTTCTGTGTTTGTGTTCATTTTTAATTTATTATTTAGATTAGGAACGGATATACTAGTAAAATATACAAGAAATAATGTTTGTTAAGTATTAGTCTCCAATGATGCCGCGATACTCTTGGTGGCTGTTAATAGTAAATAAATTAAGGGCATGCTGCAACCTCTGAATGTCTTGTGCCTGATCGTTCGACTTTTGTTTGATGGCTTCAATTTCATTCCTTTCGCTGACAGTTAAGCGGTTCCTCGTGTTGATCTCTTGAGATACTCTCAGTCTGTTATTTTCGCTGTCAAGGCGTTCAATAGTAGCCTCGTAGGAGGTAATACGATTGGCTTGGTTTGTGATCGTTTCTTTCAACTGTTCGATGTTATCTTCCATTGTGTTTTTATGTTGACGGAAGTTTTGTTCGCTCTCGTGCGTCTTTGACGAATGTTGTTGAATTAATTCTTGAATGTCCTCTTCTCCTTTTCTTTTTATTTTCCCAATTTCCAAAGCTTGTTCGTTTAGTAATTCTTTTACCCGCGCTTTAGAGCCCTCGATTAGCATGGCCCTTTCCCGTTGATGCTGATTCGACAGGCTGACGGCCTGCTCTTCCGTTGCTTTGCTATTTTTCAACTGCTCTTTTACTAAAAGCAATTCAGTCTTTAAATTCTTTACTTCTTCTGTCAAAGCAGCGGTTTCGCCGGCGCTTTTTTTGACTTCCAAGATAAGAGTGTGATTTTCTGTCTTAAGGATCTCGGATGTGTCGTCCGCATTCCTTACAGTATGTTGAAGCTTCTTTAAACTTTCCTGAAGCTCATCCTTATCCGATTCTAACATCACATTGTCCGCCCGCAGAGAGACAATTTCAGCTTCTATTGCCATGATTTGAGACTGTAAATATTTCCCGCCTTCTTTTGTCTCTGGTGAAGGCGGTGGTGGAGGCGGTGGAGAAGGCACTTGTTTGGGCGAAGAGTGCGGTGGCGAAGACGGGGAATCCTTGATCTCTTCTTTTTTCTCCGCCATCGTGGTCGTTGGATACTGTGAGCAAGGCTATATATATCTTATATATATAACTTACCATTTTAATTCCTCACCGCAAATGCCAAATACAAAAGAGAAACGAACAAATGGAATATGAAAAGAAGGGCATGCCTTACCACTTCAAGGGCCCAGCGAAACAGCGGTGCTATCAGCATGAACAACAATACACCGGCAAAGAGCTCTGCTATGGGCAAGAAGATGCTCACGTAGAAACAATCAAGGTCCAAGCCCTTCACTTTTTCTTGGTCTATTGCTTGTCGTATTAAAAGATTTAAACCATCCACATCCTCAAGAAAAGTAAAGGGGAAGAGTTGAAGTGTTCCAAAGAAAGCCAGAGCCTCTGGAAAATAGGCACGAACAGCAAACAGCATGTGCCATAGTAGACCTAATTCTTTCATCCCCGTGGCTTCATCCATGCACGAGTAGTAGGTCGGTGGTTCGTCTGCACTGCAAGTATAACACGTCTGTTGGGTGCATGCTTTTGACAAAAAAGGGAACCACTGACAGGAGCAACTCAAAAACAGCGTTTCCTGCAAATAATCGAGAATGTCGCGAATTAAATACAAGGGGACCTGAGGGAAGCAAAAGAGGTTGTACTGATACACAACAACGGGATACGCGAGTGTGCCAACGATTCCAATCCCAGTATAACCAAAAAGTCTGATGTACAAGGGAAGGTCTACGACAAAAAAAGACAACAGTTCGAACAGTACAAAGAGAACTGCGCCGGGCAAGAGTCCATAGAGTGGCGATCGAAGTTTTTCTTCCCAAAGAAAAGATGAAGTGGTACAATCGGCCTGAAAGGGGTATTCAATACTTGCCTGAAAATCTCCCGGCAAGAGCAGCGACGCGTTGCTTGGAATCTCCCCAGTGTAATTGCCCTGAAACCAATAGCTAACAGACAGGTACAATTCATTCAAGCTTCTGTTGCGATGAACAAATAGACCACTGGTATACTCCAACCACTCGTCCGGGCTGGTTGTACCACCGTATCGTTCCTCTTGCTCTCTTTCCGCACTCTTGTACGCTCGAGAGTACCGCGAGGAAGACGAAGTTGCGGAATTCCACGTCTGATTGAAAGGAATTAGGAAATCGGTCACAAAATCTCTATTAAAGAAATCGCCGACTCTTTCCACCACAGAAAACGAGGAATACAAAAAATTATCCAAGAGGCTGCACTCGAAGCACATTATACTGTCCTCTTGCGTTTGTGTGCATTCCAAAGAGCTGTACACGCGCCCAAAGGTGTGATGCATGTCTTTTACTTGCTTCGTCAATTGCAGTGCTTTGTTAGAGAATACGTGACTCATGGATGGCAATTGAAAACTGCTGCTGTTGACAGAGGGAAATTGAAACTGTTTTGTGGATTCTAAATCCTTTGAAAATTTTTCGGACGAGACAATATCATATATTCCTCCCAAGGAATTTGAAAAGGCAGAGTAGACTTGAAACACCTTCCTTGTGCTGCTGTTCGAATTCTTGTCCATGTACGATGGATCGTTGTGCTGAAAAACATTGAGCATTAAGGTGTTCAGGTTTTCTCTTGTCACCGTTTTTGAGAAGGCTTTCTTTATTACATGCACAGTATGTAGCACATCGTCGGGGTTTAAACCCATGGCATCTAATTCTTGTTTTAATGCACCAACGTTTCTGTTGTCGTTCAGCATCCATTTTGCATACACAATGCCTGCCTTAACAATTTGAGAGCCAAGGACTATAGGTGCTTTCCAGTTGTATAGCAAGTCTTCTGGAAGGCTTCTCAAACCGGTGGCGTTTATTACCTGCACAGTCAAAACCTTCCATTCAACGCATTCTTGGAAGCGCAGCGCTTCCATGGGTCTCAAATCTTCGACTTTCCATTCTCTATGGGCCGTGATGAACCTATCACAAAACGAATCGCCGCTCCAGTCAAATTGTTCGTACACCATCATTGTTATCTCCTTCTCAGCAAGAGTTCGTCTTCGAAACGAAGGTAGTGCACTACAATCCATCTTGTCCCACGAGGCGCCAAAAAAATTAAAAACGGTTACAAACACATCCTGCACAGAACAGACAACCTTAAGTAAAGATCCAATCATAGTACCGAAGGCCCCCATTAGCCGCAACACCATGCTTAATATGGTCATGGCCTGTGTAAGCAGGAGTGTTATGACTTGAGCAAGAAGATCCAGAAATTGTGTTATAATCTCTTGAATATCATTTGCCTTGATCAAATGTGGGGTGAAGATCATTCCCAAGAATTTAATACCAAGGTACATGGTACTGCTTAACACCGGTATAATTCCAGAGGTGACCATGCTTTCTAGAAAGTCACTGATCTGAACGAGAGACAAGAAGAAAGAAGCAGAACCAATCCGCGACATTGAGATGAGCAACTGCCGAAGAAAGGAAAACAGAATGACCACAAATTTGGTCAAAGAGGCATAAAATATGGTGGACATGGACGAAACGGCAACCATATTTTGTGTCTCGTCTGTTCCCATGTAACCGCCCTCGATAATGCTTTCATCGCCTTTTAAAAACGATCGAATAAACAACATTGCGAGATGAATTTCGCTGAAAATTACCCCGATGATATCAAAGAAGGAGTAAATGACACTGGTAATGCCTTTTTTCACTGCTTTCGATTCCTTCGCAAAGCCAATTTCTGTGATGGTAGAGCTCAATCCTGCCTCCAGTCGCTGTACGTCGCATATTGCTTGGGATATGTCTACATCAATTGCATCTTCCTCGAAGGAGATGAAGGCTCCGGCGTTTCTCCATAATTTCCTGACAAGGTTCAAGACAATTTGAACGATTCTGTCCAGAATAGAGGCCATGGAGCATGCACCGTCATGGTGCGCGTCGATCGAGCAGCTGTACTGAGTGTTTTGGTTAAAATTTCTGACAACGACACCACCAAACACCCTGTCGAGGATACTTTCAGAAAACAGTGTGTACTTTAAGCCATTTCGCCTGTATCGATTCGTCTCATCAACGAGGCAGCGGTCAGGACTGACTGGGAATTTTACGGCACCGGTTTGCAACGAATCGATAATTCGAACAAGCGCATCGCTGACTCGAGCCACGTAAATCAGCAACCAGTCGTAGCTGTTCACGGCGCACCAGTGGCTCATTGCGATGGAAGTTTGCGATTCCAAATCAGTGTCTATGCCCTCCTCGGACACAAGCCAAACACACGCACACTCGGTATTGTAATCGAGATCGTTGTCGTCAAAACGACAGGTACAGTCTTTGTTGGGAAACCCGAGAGGACACGGCGGTTTTATGGTGTCACCAGTGGTGCTATTCGAGATGGGAGTACAATCCCCTATCTTTCCGTCTTCGTATTCGTACGCGCAACCCAACGGTTTCAGTGCCAGCCGCTCAAAGACCCTGAATGTCTGCATATCAAGGAACATCCTTGTCCCGATGCGATAGAACTCAGGGATCATGCGAAGAAGATTAAAAGCCAATTTACCAAAGGTGTTCTTTTCCAGCACGCTAGTTGCAAAGAAGAGCGTCTTGTCCCAGTTCCCGTAGAAATGAGATTGCATGTTTGGATTTCGCCCACAGTACGGGTCGTAGTATGCATTCTCTTTGTAAAGGTCTATTGCCATTCTCTCCACCTGAAGAGGAAGAGCAGGGTTGCAGGGACTCTCTTCATCTCGGCTGTAAGGGGGGCCATCGTATTTGTAAAAGAGTGTGAATATTCGTACAAGGAACAAATCTTCGCCAACGCTTTGGAACACCGACGACTGCACCTGTGAGTCTGCAATCTCTTCTCCGCTGACGATATTCCACAAGAGCTCATTCAAGAATTCGTAGAGTATGAGATAAAGATTCCCAACGGCTCTGAATCCACTCAGACTGGTGCAAGAGACGAAAGTGTTCACATCAAAACTGTCTTTTGGAGTGATCAATTCTTGATACGTGTCCCTAACGATCCCCAATTGAAATCGTTCCTCTGGCACCTCCTCTCCTTCTATCGGTTGGCCGACGATTTCAGTCTCATTTCTTGGGTTTCTCCTCGAGAAAAGAAAGGTGTACCTTGCGTGCTTGTTTTTCTTTACGGCGACCGCCAACAGCTGGCGCTCAAGCGGCAAGTAGACCTCCTGTTCAGTCGTAAATTGGTCTGTCTTGTAGCCAACAGTATAATAAGAGCCATCCTTGTACCCTTTGTATGGCTCAAATTGATCAACATAGTCTACTCCTACGTTATCTACCATAGACATGCAAAACACGCTTTCCTCTTCTTTGAATTTACAGTATAGCCCGTACGTCTCGTTCCTAATTTCGGAACCTTCTTCTGCGTACACAAAGGCCAGCTTCAGTGGGTTGCGAGTGTTCACTGTCGGTCGTCTATTTTTTGTAATGTACAGCTTTGTACTGTCAAAGTTTTCAGAATACAGGGTACAGCTCTCAAAGTCACACTTCATGTAATTTCGCAGCGTGGGGTCCGTTGAACATCTCCTGTTTACCGTTTCCCTCTCGCTGCTGTACTTGCTACGATCAAAATGTTGATATGACTTGCATGCTTTCGTCTCGTTGCACCACTGCTGGCAACCGTCCAAACTCATGCTGTCCATCGTAGAGTTCAGTATGGATGGACACGCGGAGAGGGCATCGTCGCCGTACGCTATGCGTTCCCAACAAGTAACACCGATCGATGAGCAAGAGCTTGTTGGCGTGTTTGGTTGCAGGGAGGTGTGAAAGCAGCGCGCGCTGGTGCATACGTATGCTTGCTCGCCGTAACGCACAAAATCCCCGTACCTATAGGTGTACGACTCATCCCAATCCAACAAACAGGCGCGGGTGTTGCTTAGTTTAACAAATCCATCTTGAAAACTGTCCAATGCAGTAAATACCTTTTCATCTAATTCTTCAATGGCACCAAGATTATGCAAGTACCGCGCATTAGCATTTGGGTTGTAATTGCAGACCAGAGGGGTTTCCTTGAACACGATCGTGTTCTTTGACTGGCAATACACCGCACAAGTCCCTCCTATATAATAATGACACGACCCCGGAAATTGTCTACATCCATTTGTGCCCATGGCAGTAACGAGAACAAAGGTTTTTAGTAAGGTGTTTAGCAAAAAGCTGAAGGAGCTAAATAACGCGACTAAAAATTGATCCCAATACGACATGGCTTTTTTCATGGAAAATACATTTGCCATATAAACCTGATTTGTAAGCGGCTCTTCCGCAAATGGCATTAATAAATGCTGGATGCTTGAAAGCAAGGTTTCAAGGAAAACGAAGATGAAGGCACCAAACCGTCCAAAGGCGGAAAAAATAAAGACCGAGGGCACTTCGACGATCAAATTGAAGCCGCCTATCCTAAACAGCTGCATTACCAATTCAAAAAACAGTACACTCCATTTGTCAAACAGCGATCCTAGCTGAATGCACAAAGACACAAGGTGAAAAAAACTGAAATGCGGATAGCTTAAAAAGGGCGGTAAAATTGCAACAATGGTCTGTCCAAACAGAATGAAATGATTCAAGAAATGTTCAATTATGTAATCGATTTCATCTGTAAAAAGAGGGTAGAAGACGAACCGATAAATATAGGACAACCAATTTGAATTGCCGCTACAAAGGCATGCTAAAGATTCTGGGATGAATTGAAGCATTACGCGAAGGGGTTTCACGACAGCATTCCACTGGAACTCGTTCACTATGATATTGTTATTACCACTAACACCCCCTGTTATACCAGCAAAGCGTAGGACCTCTGCGATCGCTGTAGTAAATATTTCAACCATCGTCGAGACAAAATTTACAATAGTTAGTGTGCTTGTTTGACATTTTGTTAACACTAAAAATGACCCAACAATAAATTGTCGAATAATCACAATCAGGAGATTGTAGACGGGCACAATGGCCGCGTAAAACAGATTGATGAATTCTAGAAAGACAAACACATACGTGTTTAGAAAGGGTGATAAGACGCACGTGTAAAAACCCTCCACGCTTTCCAGTACCACCTCTGTGTTGTTCATAAGGAAAAATCCTATAAGAAACAGAAATGCCGTAAACAAGAAGGCCTTACGGTTTAAGAAGGCCATCGAGAGCATTGACAAGAAAATAGGCAGCAGGTCCAACAGGGAATACAGCAGATTGAATAATTCTTGCACCGCAAGGATTGCATGCGTGGTGGAGAACTGCCTATACAGCGTGGACTGAAGACCATTCAATTTATTCTTCAAATAGGATAACGGCGTGAAGGCCTGTGCATTTGGCAATTGGTTTCCTAAGATGACAGTAAAAAGGTAGACGGCCAGTCCTGCACTTAGCAAGAAACTGGCTGCCAAGGCAAAGTCAAACATGGCGCGCCGGTGCAAATGCCTTGATTTATTTAAAACACTATTAGAGTAGAGTAATATACAGTTTAATAGGAATATGGAATATATGGGATGGACTTTACGCTAGAAATTTTCCTGTTCTTTGCACTTGTCTTTGCCTTTTTTATCCTCGCAAAAAGTGTATGCTCTGTTGTTTTACTCCTGTACCTGCACCACAACAATAGCCGTAAAATACTGTCCTTCGGCTATACGACAAGCATCCTTGAAGAGAATGATGTGTGCGCGATTTGTCTGGACGACAGTGAGCATCAGGTCGTATGCCTTTTAGAGTGCAAACATGCCTTTCATGAAGCTTGTATTTTGTCGTGGCTCAACGAAAACCCAACTTGTCCCCTGTGTCGTGTTCGAATAAAGGCACAAAATGTGTAGGTAGGCAGTGCTGTGTCCTGTGTAGGCAATGCTGTGTCTGCAAAATTTTGGTCAAAATGGATCTTAGAATTTTTGTTTTTTTATTTTTGATTTCTCAAAATCATTTTTACAAGATCCATTTCGACCCTTTTTAAGCGGTGTGTAGCAGGTAAATCAATGCTGTGTCATGTATAATAATGTATAACATACGAATAGCGTTGTAGTAGTGCTGTGTGGGCTTATGGGAGGGCAAAATGGATCTTGTAAAAATGATTTTGAGAAATCAAAAATAAAAAAACAAAAATTCTAAGATCCATTTTG
>MDTC01052993.1_pt1 | contig 13536 bp, 12 predicted proteins | sample 811181 | NCBI WGS metagenome assembly MDTC01 (sample SAMN05326644, study PRJNA326480) | marine metagenome | isolation source: seawater | place: Pacific Ocean: North | collected 2011
CATAGATTCTATATCACGACCTGCTTGAAATGCTTTCTTTAGACCTGCAAATGCCGTACTTGCTGTGGTCAGGCAAGCACCGATAGTAATAGGATCAAACATTAAGATGGTTTAGTCGGCCACGTTACATCATAAATATCTGATGCCTTCGTTATATCACGTAGCTTTTGTCTATAAGTTCTCCATGCACTAGTATCACCATCTGCATCTTCAATCTTGTGTATCTGCCAATCAGCTTCAGCTAATAGTGGATCTCTCTCAACTCTTAATGCATCTTTTTGTATATTATCTAATTGCGTTTGATATTCAGCATCTTGTTCAGCTTTTGTTTTACCATCTTCTATATCAGAAAAACGATCTTGTTCTTTCCATTTGTAAACCCAATTCTTTTTAGAATCTTGTTCAATACCATCTCTAACTACAACTTTTGTTTTAGCAGATGGAGTAGGTGGAGTTATAGGAAAAATAGGACTATATCCTAATTCTAACATAGTGCTATTAGATATCACTATAGGAAAACTAGTATTAGGATTTTCATTTCTAATTTCTAATTCTGTTTTTATTGCACCACTTGTGTGTCTAAATTCTGTCATTTAAATTCCCCTTAATCTAAGCTATTGCCCAATATATATAGTAACCTGATTCAAGTCCGGTAGTACCACCAGTCTTGTTTAATGTAAAACCACCAGCGAGGGGATCAATGATATCATAGCCCGGATCACTAAAATTTGGATTATTTAGTGTAAGGGTCGTATCATTACCTGATACTATTCCTCTAGCATTATCCCACCAATACCATTGACCATAAGCACTCAAATTATTACTTAATTGATCTACATTTTTTATTGTTACAAATCTAGCACTATCAGAACCAAAACCACAATCTACATTAAAAGAATTACCATGAACATTTATATTCCAATAGAAGCTACCACATTTACTTAATCCGGGAACATCTCCCATACAATAGTATTGATATTGACCCCCTGTAACTGAATTTGAATTAACAAAACTATTAGCACCTAAAGAAAAATGAGTTGATGTAGGTGCTGTATTATTCCAAATACCGTTATTTAATTGTCTATAAAAACCAACATTACCAATACTATCTTGAGTAAGCGTAACAGTATACTGATGTGGTTGATTAGCAGTACCATCTGCCATACCTGCATGATAAACATATGCATCACCTGTTGCATCTAAAGCTCTTATCCATATCATTTTAGGCACTGCTTCTAATCCATGACGTTGTGTTCTAGCAGTATTATCTCCCTCATAAACACCTGTGTGTAAAAAACCCGGAGCTTCTTTAAACCAATTATCGTAATAGCCTACAGCATTCTGATTAAACGCTGCATCACTACCTCTAATTTGACCTTTAGTTGACCACCTATTTCCTAGAAACGAACCATTATATGTTACTGCACCTAATACTTGGTTAAACTGCAAATACGGACCATCATTCTGACCCCCACCAAAAATATTAGGATTTTCTGCACCTTTCTGATTTTGATCACCAAACAAATTAAGTCTATATCTTCTTCCTTTACGTCTAGTTTCTAGTAGATATTCTCCACTCCCAAATTTTTTAGTCCACCATAAATCAGGTTTAGTCTCTTGAACACTAGCATCAATAAAATTACGATGTGCAGTTGTACCTGTACCAGACCTAGAATGTGAACCATAGTATTTTCGTTTACTACCTTGAAACATTGCACCAGTATCATAACTAGGTGATTTATCAGGAGACACATTATCTTTTCTAATAGCTGTTAAATTATATTTGTTACCAAGAGTATTAGCACCACTATTAAAAACTCTAACACCATTAGGCTCAAGTATAAATTGTGTTTGAGTGCTATTATACATACCACCACTACTATCAAAACTCCAAGCAATTGTTCCATCTGTAGGACTTACTAAAGATTGAGTATTTTGTAATCCATAATCTACATCTGTCATGTACCAACTATCCACTGCATTATTAACTTTTAATATTATCGTTTGTGGTTCAAAACCTAAATCAATGAATTGACCAGAACTACTACCATTTCCAGTATAACCAACAGATTTTATAATACTATCATCTTCTGTATCATGCGCCCATAAAAATGCAATATAAGTTCTACTTGATTGATTACTCATACCCTTTACGACAAATTTGTTTTCATCAGGATCTTGAGTGGTAAAATCAAATTGTCCTGCTACCGCTGCAATATTACTATTAAGTCTTAATGCTTGAGTTCTTGCAGTATTTGCACCATCTACATCATCCATTCCTCTGTGGTAAACTCGCCAATGTTCAGATATTGTATCCTTAACCCAAATCATACCCGGTGCTACACCTAAACTGTGAGCTATATCTTGAGTATTATTATATCCTGAACCTGTCCATGATACTACATCAAAGAATCTTTTTGATCTTTGAAAGAAATGAGCAGTATATATTGAACCATTATTGCCGGTTCTGTTTGAATTTGATACTTGAAATCCATCATTTTGCCAAGATGCTATAGCATTAACATCTTGTTGTATTTGAAGATCAGAAGCTGTTTCAAAATAATAACTAATATTACTAGAATAAGCACCTGCAAATCTTGGCCAGATAGTAGGTATTTGACCACTACCATGATTTACCATTAATACAGCACCATATCTCGGAGTACCTACACCCATACCTGCTGCATCATCAACGTGATTACCACCAAGTCCAACAGGAAATGGTTGGGTACTTATTACTTGTGTATTACCTGTACCATAATAAGTTGTTGCATTATAAACTCTTTTTACATCAGGAGAAAAACCTGTTGTACTACCTGCTGATGCTAATTGCATTCCTCTTGAAATTTTTGACATAAATTATTTCCTATTATTATGATGATGTTCCACCTGAACCACTCAAGTCACTTCCTACTAAGAAACCATAATAGTCACCTCCACCATTATGTGTAAAAAATGTAAAGACATCTATACTAGCTGCTGTTCCTGTAAGTGAGGGTGCAGTACCTCCCGGCCATCTAACTGTTGAAGGCCAAGTTAAAGTATGACTCCCACTAGAATCTTGCTTTACTTTTAAGGTAAAACCATAAGCTAAGTCTGCATTTGCAGGTTGACCACTAAAAGTAAAAGTAATATTGGTTGCTGCTTCAACAAAAAATACATTACCCTCTTCAAAGTTAATAGCTACTGTAGATGCAGAGCTTAATGTCTTAACTGTTTCAACATATTTTTTAGCTAAGAAACCACCTGTACCTGCTGCATCTACAGCCACATTCGTACTTGGAGTAGTGTTCATTAAACCAACACCATCTCCATCAATGGTAATAGCATCAATATAATTGTTTGAACTATCTGTTAAACCTTGAATCTTAAAGCCACCTTTTAGTGTACCTGTTTGTGTTTTATGGTATCCTTGAATTTTACCAATTGTATAAGTTGTTCCATCATCAGCTTTACTTTGAAAGAGTAGTTCTCCTCTATCTGTAGTTGCATCATTTGTAAGATCATTAATTACAACAGATGGAGATGTACCATTAACAGTTACATCATCACCACCACCTGACGCAATACCTACTGTTACATAGCTACTTGTACCACCTGCATTTCCATATACTTTCATCCAAGTATCTGCTTGTATTGGCTCTTTATTACCTGATCCATCTGCATATGTATCTAGTATTAAAGAATGCCCTCCATTAGTAGATCCTGTTGAATTATTATCAATAGTTGATATTTTATTATTGGTAAGTATTAAATTACCCATTTCAATTGTATGATGATCATTAATACCCGGACTTAAATTTCCTGTTTTAATATGATTACCCATAAAGGCATGAGCATTACATTGATAATACAACTTATTAGGAGTATCATTAGATACTTTAATCATAGTCCAAGCATTAGCTGTACCATCACCTGCAGTTCCTGATCCAAATGTTACGGATGTTCCTGCAAGTTTAGCGTGTACAAAATTTTTAGTTTTAGCAGCATCCTCATAAAAAACTAAATGATGCCCACTTACTGAACTATCTCTTAAATCAAACTTGTAGTAATACTCTCCACCACTTGTTTGATCATGCCCATTCAATTCTAAAACAGGAGATTCAACTCCATCTAAAAAATATGCTAACGAACTACCACTTCCATAATAAGGATGTGCTGTAGTTTTAGTTGCAACTGTAACTACAATTACATGTGGATTAGAAGCTGAACCATAATCTGCACCTGTTACAGGCATTGCTGCATCTACATATGTTTTAATAGCTTTTGCAGAAGCTAGTGTAGTGTCTCCTGTAGCTACAGTACTAAGATCAGTATCAAGAACACCTGTAGCAAAGTCAGCTACTTCTAAATTTGTAATACTATTATTTGTACCATTAGCATCAAAAGTTTTATTTGTTAATGTTTGTGTAGAAGAAGCTAATACTGTATTAGCATGAGTAGTTATATCAGAGATAAGTGCCTGTTTTAAAACACCACTATCAGATATAACAACTCCATCACTTCCTGCTAATGTTACTGAAGCTGGGTTAGTTACATCTCCATCTAGTACATTTAATTCAGCTGCTGTAGTTGTAACTGCTGTTCCACCTATTGCTAACTTATCTTTAGCAACTTTAACTAAACCACTACCTTTAGGTGTAAATACCATACTAACATTAGTATCACCACCTGTAGCAGAAAGATTAATGTCATTTCCTGTAGCAGCATTTACAACTGTAAACTCATTTACTGCATTACTTGTAGTAGTTATCTTTATTGCCTCATTACCTCCTGTATCAGCTATTACAGGAGTTTTAATACTTGTATCTATAGTTGCAGTGCCACTTAAAAATAAATTTTGAAACTTAGCAGCTGAAGTACCTAAATCAAAAGTTGCATTTGATGGTGTAATATTTGTAGCAGCTGTTGTAAGTTGTCCTGCAGGACCTGTTTTTATTATGAAAGGACTATCTGATCCGTCATGTTCATGTCCACTAGAGCTATTAAAAGCTGCAATTACAGCAGTGAATTCTTGATTAAGATGTTCTTCTCTTATAATACCACCAGATGCAGGTAATCCAATACCAGTACCGATCACTGCTCTTGTTTGATATGATGTACCCATTTATTTTCCCCTTATTGTCTTGTTTCTACACTGTATTCTAAAACAGCAGTGTCTAGTCTAAAAGTTGGATTGGTTGATTCTTCTTCAATTCTTATAGCTACAGTTTTACCTGATCCCACTACATTATTATTATAAAGTTTATTAAAATCTGAACTAAAAACTGTACTAGCATTATATGTAGATGTATTATTATTATAGAATGATACACCTGATCCAGTAGTTGTAACATCAATAGCCTGTGGTTGTATTACATCAACATCACCTTGATCATATTTTAAACTTACTTGTGCAGTAATAGCTCCATCAGGATCTAAATATAAACCTAGTTTATAAAAAGTTTTTCTTAATGTTGGGTCATTAATAGGCATAAAAGGAGATTCATATATTGCATGAATAGTTGCACCTCCTAAACTAGTAGTAACTTCACCCTCATATATGTAACCATCTTCATTTGCAAAACATACAGTTTCAGCTTGCGCTCCTGTTCCACCATAGTAACGAGAATCAGAAACATAGGATTTAAAACCTCTTGTAGTTGCCCAATTTAAACCTGCACCACCTTGATCTATAAGTTTAGTTGCAATTAAGCCTTCAGAATCTTGTATAGTAAATCCAGAGTTATATGCAAAAATTCTATACTGACCTTTTTCACGAATTACTATAGAGTCATAATGAGTTCCACTAAGACTATCTACACTTTTCTTTATTGGCTTAGATGCAACTTCAAGTCCAAAGTCTCCAATCTTTTCAGTAGCTGCTAAAGATCTAATACCATCAGGTGCAAAAAATAAAACATCACCACCAACCTCTTGAATTGTATCTTCATGAATACATCCAATATCATCTGTAATTGAACTTAGTGTAAACACATTAGCTGAATTTAAATCTGTAGATGATCCAACAATTCTTTGTACACTATTTTTAGTAAATACTATAAGTTGTTCTCTAAATACTATTAGACCAGTAATAGTATCCTTAACATTTATTTCTAAAGCATTAGTAGAAAATTTATTATCAGTATTAACTTTTCCAAAAATTATACTATTAGCACCATTAGGTGTAGTATTCTTTCCTACTACAATATGATTTTTAAATACTGTTACAAACTCTGCTCCTATAATAGGTATATATTCTGAATCACTAGCATCAGCAAACGACATAGAAGTTGCAGGAGATCCACCACCATAAAAAGCAGGGGCATTAACTCCATCAACAAATATAGTTTTTTCTCCTGCTCCAAAATTATAATGAGCAAATCTTACTTTAGTGCCACCTGTAATACCAGTCCTAGTAGTTGTACCACTATTTCCATTAAAATGTGCAGTTGTTGCACTATGACCTTGTGTTACAGCAGAACTATTAACAACATAATAACTTCCATTACGAACTACTACAGCAGTATAGTTATTACTTACAAGAGCTACACATTGCATTCTTTGTTGATTTAAAGAAGGACTGCCTACAGTAGTTCCATCTTGATTCTTAATAGGAATTGTATTAGCATTAAATTTTCTAAAACCTTTTACTTTAGAGTATCCACCTGTTAATGATGGTTCAAAGTTTTGTAATATTGTCGCTGTACCAACAGCATTAGTTCCTTGTTGCAAGGGTGTTAAATTAGAAACTAAACCACCTCTAAATTCTACAGGAAATGTTTGCCAATCTGTTGCCATTATGCTAACCTCGGATTACTACTAACTCCATGACTTGATACTATCATAGAAGATCTAAGATAGTCATATCTATTAATGTATAAACTTCTCATATATTTAATACCCTGCTCAAATTTTTGTTGAGCTAATTGAGATCCTTGAACATCTCCTCTAAATTGATATGCATAGAACATTGCACCATCTACTATTACATGTTGAAATTCTTTAGGTATTGATGGTACATCTGAACTCAATGATAAAGATACAGGATTTTGATAGTATTCATATACTAATTCATAAGCTTTATCAGGATTAGGTAATACTATAAACTCTTGACTAGGAGTTCTTACTACAAATCTTGGTATAGATCTAATTGTAGTATTTGTATTATACTCAGTATCAACATGATTGTCAAGATATTCTTGATAGTCCATGATAGTTAATTTTGTAGTAGCTACATTTAGTGTAGAGTTTTTCTTAATTCTAAAACTATTCATATTAAGAAGTTTAACATCTTCTGGATAAGGATATCTAGCTATACCAGCTGTTAAAACTTCTTCTTCTTCTCTATGATTCCAAGGCCAGTTGTACTCTTCGTGATTAATATGTCTAATAGAAGAATTAATTGCATCTTTAGCTGTTTGATAAAAACCTTTTGCTGTAGTAAAAGTACTACTAGTTAACTCTACCTCATTTAATCTTCTATTAATTTCATTAACAAGTTCTAAATAGTTATATGCCATGTTAGTTTTCCTTAATTCTTAATGTTACACTTCTCTCGGAAACTAATCCAGATGGAGTAGAAGTCATTTGGCAAGTTAATTTGTATGTTTTATTAGTAGTACCTCCCTCCAATCTGATTGTAGCAACTGTACTAGTTTGAGTTTGAAAAGTTCCTTTTGATATTAAACCATCAACTGTTACATCTTGTCCAAATGTAGCTGCCGTTTTTACTCCATTAGCATCATCAATAAACCAAGCAATTCTTGGATTTGTAGAAATAGTTTCACTACCTAAAAATCTAGACCAATCTATGCTATAATCTAGTTTTTCATCAGGATCTTTATTAGGCCATTTATAAGACATATTATTTCCTTATGCTGCTTTTGCAATTCTTGATTGCATTTCATGTTGTTTTTCTCTTATATATACAACTCTATTTTGTTCAGGTATACTAATTACAGATGATATTAAATGTGGTCTCTGATCTATATAAACTGTTCTATCTTGTTCTTCTATTGATACAGTATTATTAATATGATTATCTTTAAAGTCTACATAAACAACTCTTTCTCTGCTATAACTATCTGCACTAAAAGATATTACTTGATATGAAGTTTCAAAACCTGAGACTATCTCAAGTCCAATAATTATAACTTCAGCATCACCTTGTACTGTAGCAGGATTAATTTCTACTGTTGCAGATACTGAATCAATAACAATACTAGCATCACCAATAAAAGCTAAGTTTCCTACTGAACCTGTAATATTAAAACTAGCTTCAGGTGTGTTAGCGTCACCACTAAATATAACAGATGGATTGTAACCTATACTTAATTCTGCAGGAGTTGGTAAAGTAAATTCTGCAATACCTTGAGGTACTACTTGACCAACAGCTCCTACTAATCCATAGCCAGTACTATCATATCTATCATTATCAAATGTTGCACTGTCAAATCTTGCATCACTATCAAATAAAGATAATAAAACATTTGCATCAGTATCTACTTGAAGAGTAGAAGCTATTCCTGTCGTTATATTAGTTTGATTACTTGATATTAAAACAGCAACGCTAACATTAGCATCACCTTCAATTTGAATACTACTTAAACTCCCTGCAGTACTAGCAGAAACTGATCCTAATTCAAAACTTGCATTTCCAACAAAAGTTAAATTAGGATTAACTGAACCTGTAATTTCAAATGCTGCTTCAGGAGTATTAACACCCCCACCAATAACAATTTGACCAAACCCTAAACTTGCAGAAACTGATCCTATCTCAAACTCAGCAGAACCTTGAAAAGTAAGATTTGAATTAACTGATCCAGTAAGTGTCAATCCGTTAATTGGTACTGCAACACCACCTTGGACATTAATATTCGTGTCTAATGTTATATTAGCTTCGAGGCCAGATATAATAACTTCTACGCTTTTAGATCCAACACCTGAAAATGTATCTTGACTAAATGTTAGTACACCAAAATTCATTCGTCAGTCTGCCCCTCTTCTATGATTTGAACCCATGAAGTTGTATTTTCATCCCAATCATAACTTTTTCCATCATTCGGATGTTCGGTAGGAGGTTTAAATGCACAAGTCGTTTCGTCAAATATCCAACTTGCAAACCCACCAGTTCCATCAGTAATACTATTCCATCGATCTTTTTCAGCTTGTTGCTTTTCAGCAATTTCTTCAGAAGACATTTGTGTCACTTCAAATGTTTCTTCATTAACTTTTTCATATATTCCTATCATGATGGTATCGTTCCATCCGGATAATAAACGGACGATGGGTTACCCCAAATAATTTTAACCATGCCGTAGCCACCTCTACTTCCAGCCCCTACATAGTCATCATCATCTGATCCACCGCCACCACCATAATTTCCACCATAAGAACTTGAATTTCCAGTACCACCATTTGTCGAGCCACCAGTTGCTCCAGCTACGCCATATCCTGATGGACTTTGTGTTCCATTTCTTCCATCATAGCCAACTCCACCGCCACCTGAACGATAATTGTAACTTCCACCACCACCTGATCCACTATAATTATTTCCAGTTATCGTACTATAAGTTGACCAGTAAACTGTGTTTGAGTTCCAAGACCTACCACTTCCAGCATAAGCATTTATTCCCCCTAAAGTACTTCCACCCCCAAAAATATTTGACCCAGTGTTATATTGTGTTTGTGAAATTGTGACATTATTTGTATTATAATATCCACCAGCACCACCACCGCCGCCGCCACCACCATTGTAATATGAGGTTGCTCCCCAGCCCCCTCGCATTCCATTACAGATAGCACCGACAGGATCAACTGGAATGTTACCGTTGCTCATATTACTAAAAAGAGCTATTGGTCTTCCGGGGCCTCTTGCTGAATACAAACCACTATTATTATAATATCTGTTATATCCACCCCATCCACCAGCAGCACCCAATTGAACTCCACTAGATCCATTTCCAATTGCTAGTCCAGATGGCCCACCAGGTTTTCCATCTTGCGTATAGCTACTTCCACTACCACCAGCATAACCTGTAAAAAAATATAACGTATCTCCAGCAGTTACTTTCAAACCTTTAATCCAAAAAAGACCACCGCCACAACCCCCAGAGCTTGCATAATTATATCCACTTCCCCCAGAACCACCACCACCCCCAACGGCAACAAAGCTTATTTCTGAAACTCCACTTGGAACAGTAAAAGTGTGAACGTCCACATTTTGATATGTGCCACTAGTAAAGCCATAATAATAACCTATGCTATTCATGGTGCTAACAACACCAGTGTTGGTGAAAAGCTGATAACCAGTGGGGCCACTATATGAAGAAGCTCCATACCACTCATTGAATGACATCTGCGCCCCACTGTTCTTAGAAATTAAATCTCTAATGTCTTGATCATTAAGTGAACATTGTGATCCTGATGATCCACCAGCTTCAACATGAATTTCGTTTAAGGAAATTGCCCCACTACTTTGTAAGGCCATCTAGTTTCTCCTCTAAAGTTTTAATTTGAGATTGTTGTTCTTTGATAGCTTCAATTAGCAGAGGAACAATCCGTGCGTAATCTACTGTTTTGTAATCTTCACCAGACTTTGATACTTCTCCTTCAGCAATATCAAAAGGTGCAAGACTAACTACTTCTGGTAAAACTTTTTCAATTTCTTGTGCAGAAACACCTACTTGTTTTTTATGCTGATTTTTATATCCAAATTCTTTTGCTTTTTCATTTTCTGAATAATAGTATCCATTTATTTTTTGAATTTTATCAACGGCATTTTCTATTTTACCATCAAAATCTTTTAATCTTTCATCTGAATAATATGCAGTTATATTTCCCTCTGCACGAATCTCATTGTCTGCCCTAGTACCACCAGTTGATCCTACATATAAACCATAGCGTATACCCATACCAGCAGTATTAACTGCGGCTTCTATAGTTTGACTTGCATAACTATTTGATCGTATAGAAAATTCTGTATTTGTAGGAAAATAACATCGGCTTTCACCAGTATTTGATACTACAAATCCTTGAGTTTTATGTGTACTGTGATTAAGAAAATCTTCGTGCGTAAAACAAGCAAAGTCTGAATAAGAACTTGACCCAAAATAAACAGTTCCAGATATTTTTGCCCTACCTATGTCAATTACAGTGTCTTGCGCTCCACCAGAACCTCTTATTCCTGATTGGACTTCTAGATAACCACTGTGAACTGTAACTCCCCCACCTCGTCTAAATTTACAAATAGCCGTACCAGAGTTCCAAGCAGAATTATATGAAAGAATAGACATATCACCAGCGGTATTTGAAATTTCTATCTTCATATTTTGATTAGTAGAATTGGCAGTACCCATCATTCTTATATTTGGATATTGTCCACCAAGGTATAAAATACCATTAACAGTAGCATTAACGCCAACATCAACACTAGCTCCAAAATTAGCATTACCATTGTTATTAATTGTCAATCTGTCTTGCCACGCACTTGATGCAAAGGTTTGAATTATGAGAGGCTGAGATTCAGACCTTATAAGACTTTCACTATTATCTTGTACTAAATAGTAGCCAGTTGAATTTATGTTTACCGCATCAGTAAAAGTAGGGCCAGCTATTGGAGCATAAGTTGAAGATGCACTTGATTGAGTTAAGTAAGTTGAAGATGCACTTGATTGAGTTAGATATGTAGAAGCAGCAGCAGAGGTAGTTAAGTAAGAGCTTAAATTAGGTAAGTCACTTGTTAATGCCACAGTTCCTGTTGTATCAGGAAATGTTATTGTTCTAGCAGCACTTGGAGTTGCCCAATCTAAAACACATTCATGAGTTGTGCCTTTATGATTATACCAAGTAATCGTTTGCTCATCCCCTAAACCTATATCTTGTTCTTGAATCCACATTACGTTGGTGGGGGATGTACCACCACTTGTGACACGACCAAAATAAAGCCTTCCTTCTTCTGAACCATTAGTAACATTGTTACCAATTTGACCCATAATTCGTGCATACTCTGTACTATTACTAGCAGAATCTTTACCTTTAAATTGAATACTTCCAACAGGCATATAAACAGCATTTGCATCTGTATCATCTAAAATTATATTTGGACTTTGCGCTTGTACAGTTACATTACCACCAATATTAACATTATTAGATGCATCTTCAAACACAGCTTTATCTGCAGGTTGTGTTATAAATACTGGTTTATCATTGCTAGTACAACTTATTTTTGTAGTATTACCTGCTGATGTATTTATAACAGTAGTTCTTTGTAAAGTAGGTCCACTTGTAAGATATGTTCCAATACCTACTTCCCAATTACTTCCATCTATTAATGCATAATATGTTGTATCACCATTACTTAATACACTAAAATCATTAAACCCATCTACACTACCATTTAGAGTGAGATCATTTTGTCCACTGCTGTCTGATGTTTGTTTTACTCTGTCTTTTAAGACAAAAGCCATTAGATAATCCTTATAATTGCTGTTGATCCAGATGGTAAATTAGGATCAGGTATAGTTATTTGAAAGTTTCCATTATCTGATGATTGTGTTGAGCCGAAGCCTATAACACATACAGCAGGTTTTCCTGTTACAGAATCATTATAAATTAAACATCCGTCTGAGTCAATAGTAGCAGAGTTAAATGATGGATTATTAGTAATATCTACAAAAGCTCTACCACTAGCTGAATGCAAATATACTTGTACAGTACAATCTGCTCCACCAGTAGTATATCCAAATCCTAAAGAACCTGCTGAACCACTAGTAACATGCTCATCATTATTAGTAATTGTCAACGCTTCTCCTGCAGTTGTATGAGAAGAATTGTTATAGCTTCTAGTTCCTGCCCCATATTGATCAGTTGGGTTTTCTTTTATTAAAGCAAGTTTAAAATTATGTGATCCAAAATTATGTACCCCATTAAGTAAATCTTGTTTAAATGAGTTGCATAAAGCAGTGCTTGGTGCTGGCATCTCTTTCTCCTATATGTTAATACAAATAGAGAGAGCAAGTTTCCCTGCTCTCTCTGTTATTGTTAAGACTACCATTAAGCTAAGTAATCTCTGTCTACTTCATCAGCTGCTCTGGTTGCAGATAAAGGTTGGACTACCATCCAAAATTTAAATGCGCCTCCAGTGGGAGCATTAGAACCTGCAGTTTTTGCATTAATTACAGTAGCAGTATCAAAATACTGTGCATTAGTATTTGTAGATACTGTAGTTGCATTTAATGTTTTAGCTGCATTAATGTCTCCTGTACAAATAAGATCAGCATCACCTGCTGTACCAAATTCTACAGCATTAGCACCACCAATAGTGGCAGCTTCTGTACAAGTTGCACCACAAGCAATAACAATGCTGTTTGCAGGAGCAGTTCCTATAGCATGAGTAGAACTAGTTGTAAGGCTTCCGTGAGCAATCGCATCAGTTTCAACCTTATATACTTTAGTTAAAGCCATTCGTTAGTTCCTCCTATTAAGCTGCTAAGTTATATTTTGCAGTTACGATAGCTTCAGGTCGAAGTATCTTCCTACCGTATAAGTGCATAC